>OCAT01000038.1_pt1 | contig 131374 bp, 169 predicted proteins | sample 1538311 | NCBI WGS metagenome assembly OCAT01 (sample SAMEA2580287, study PRJEB22360) | human gut metagenome | biome: human gut; feature: human-associated habitat; material: faeces | place: Denmark | collected 2008/2010
AATGCTTATTTATCAATACTTTACAACTTATAATACAGTCCTCTACTAAATATAAATAATGACAAAATATAAAGTGATTTTCGGTTATTTTAGCGAACTTGTAGAAGTTGACGAACCTACAACGGATTATGGTGCGATCTTAGATTGTGCGATCGATCAACTAGAACGTGATGGATGCATGGGTGTATTTGTTACTGATGATGAGATAGAACGTGATGGGATCACTGGTGATGCATATATTACTGGTGGCAATCATGGATTGAACCTATATCATGGTGGAAATTTCATGATAGAAAGAGTTGATGAGTAAAGAAAGAAAGTAGAGGTATAAAGGTATGAAGATAGCAAAGGGAGCAGAACAGAAAAACTTAATCATAGTAAAAGAATACTACACAGAAAGAGATATTAAGCTGTTACTTGAAAGCGAAGAAATTTTTTTCTTAGACCGGAATGACAAAGGTTACTGTGAAGAATGTTATGACATTAGTAAAGTAAGTAGAGAAACAGAATTTAGAATTTTTACTGAAAACTTGGAAGAAATCAAAGTTGTTTTGGAAGATGGATTTTATAAAACAGTTGCGATAGGAAAGAATGGTTCAACATATCACGTTGAATTATAAAAATCAGTTTTTAACCTACATAATGAGAGTTGGACAGCACCCAACCGAAACAAGTGGAAAATTTACTTTTCTAACCTTCTTCCACTTGTCGTAGGAAGCTATAAAAGTATCTATCTGCTTTTATTATGCGGAAATTTAAGAAAAGGAAGCGTAGAACATGAATAAAGAAGAAATGGAAAAAATACAATTACATAAACCAAAACTAACAGAAATAGTCGTTGCGATTGTATGGATTGTAACGGCTATTGTTACGTTTATAAGAATACCGCAAGCCTTTATGTTAGAAGCATTACTGTTAATGATAACAGTTGTCTATGTGCTTGCTTGTATGGGATTGTTTGATGACGATACAGATACAGAATAGGAAAGAAGGTAGAACGATTATGAAAACAAAACAGAATAAAACAATCAAGATCCTATTAGCAGTAGCACTCATGTTTACGGCTTTTTTAATCTTTGGAAATACTGTACACGCAAAGACAAAAAGAAGCACGTACAGAACGATAAACGGCATTTATAACAGTGACGGCACAATTGACACGGTTGACGGCTACTGTTGGAAAGTTCGCAAGGGATCATATGCCTATCCAGGGACTACCGTTGTAACTGTAAAATTTAACACACACGGCACTAGAAATAAACTCGATGATAGCATTGTAAAGATCACGGCAAAGAATAGAAATATCCAGCTTGTAAACGATTATATACGACATGAATACGATCTAAACGCCTATAAGGTAAAGTATATCAGCACTGAAAAACTAACGGATAAAATGATCCGTGAACGTGCCACACGGCATACAATTTATGTGGAAATTATTAAAAGTGTTTCTTCTGGTGGTAGACATGGAACGTATGGAAAAAACTACTATATTGCCTATAACAAACGTGTACGCAAGGGAAAACACGTAACAAGCTATTGTGTATGGAATCCTTGCAATAGTTACTGTGATGATGTAGAAGCCGTGGCGGATAATGGGAAAATCAGATAGAAAGAAGGTATGGAAATTATGAAAGATTATAGAACGATTATTGATAATGATACAGTAGAAATGTTTTGCACGACTTTAAATAATTACTTAGAAGATAGTTTTGAAGGTTGTATGCTGGATAACTATTTCTTTGATATTGGAAATAATAACATGAGATGGTGCAGAATCAAGCTAAGAAAGTACGTGATGATCTTAGAAAAGGGCTTAAATGAATGGTCAAGTGTTAATGAACTGTACATGACAGACAGCGAAAAGAAGTATAGAGAACTGTTAGATATGTACTATAAGGATCGTGAAGAGTATGAAAAAGAAGAAACGGCATAAGAAGGAAGTGTGGGACTATGAGAACAGAAATTAAAGAAGCGAAAACATATTATATTTCAGATGATGGAATTTATTATACAGACAAATGGGATTGTATCCAGCATGAAAATTGGATCAAAGAAGATGATAGAAGAATAAATCTACAAGAACGCTGGAATAAATTGATTAACTCTTTACCAATGAAGCAAGGCGAATGTCCAGTATATCAAGAAGCAAGTACAGATTATAAATATACATACGTTGCCATTAAAAACAAAGAAGAATTGGAAAAAATAAGTGATATGTACACAACGGCAAGCCCATATTATCACAAAATAGAGTATACAGATAATTTTCCAATGATTTTAGTTATGGAAACCGATACAGAACTTTATATGGTTAATCTTGAAAAAAGTCATGTGAGATTGTGTACATTAAATCATATTAAGAGTGAAACATTGTGGTATTGGAAAAGTTTAGGATACGACATAACAATTACAAAGAAAGATAACCAGGAGGAACGATAGAATGGAAATTTTAAAGAATAAAGTTAAATATTATGAAATTGCATTCGGTAGAAAATTTAATGAAAAATCAGAAAACCCATATGAAACAGATGATGGAATCCCTATCGTTCATGGGATGATTGATGCAGAATACAGCATAGCAATTAAAGCCGATCATTATCCATCTTTACAAGAAGCAGAAGTTTTTTGTAAAGAAGATATTGAAAATTTTGGATATGACGGGGTGTATGGTATAACGCCACTTACAGAACAAGAATTGCATAGTTTTTTTGATGATAGCAACGTTGATAACTGGAAAATTTTAAGTAAACAAGGAGAATAATTATGAAAATTTTAAAGATGACAAGAACAAACATGGTAGTGATACAGACAATCGAAAAGGAAGAACGAAACACTTTTGACATTGGAAAAATCAGAGTCGCAGCCTTACCACCGATTGCAAAGAAAGATCTTATCGCAGAACTTAAGTGTAAAGGCTTCTGCGATGGAATGATTCATACGGTTATGCAATGTAGGTTGGAAGATTTAAACGGCTACGTGAACGTGTGGAAGTATGTAGCGTATATCTTAGCGGTAGAACTAATGGAAAGATTATAAGAAATGATTAGGTTTAAATTTAAGGATCGTAACGGAAAGATTTTGTTCTATACGTTTGATTCAGTTAGTGAAGCTAGACATTTTGCAAAAGAAAACTTCTTGCATTTCTTGGGAATATGGATACGACTGTTTTAGAAAGAAGGTGGAAATTATGATAACAAGAAATACATATCCCGATGGTAGAACGGAAATTTTTTGTACAAATCCAGATGAATATTTGGATCTTAGTATTGAGTTTGATCTTGAAGATTGCGGAGCAAGTGGAAAATATTATGGATCTAGTTGGAGCCACGATGATAAGAACAATGTAGATGTTTATTTTAAATATAAAGAAGATTAGAAAGTAGGTGGAAAGAATGAGTCGCAGAACAACTATGGAATCATTAGCGTGTCACGTAGAACGCAAGTATCACACGTTATACTTTACGGAAAATCCTCCGAACGCTGGAATTGATGATAGCTTACATGGTTACAAATACTTCTTATTATTCAAGAACACGTTCGGAATTTTTCGGAAATACAGAACGCAAGAAGAAGCAATTAACGGCATGACGGAAATTTTAAAAGAAGATCCAGCTAATCTATTCAACTTCTCTGTATGCCGTACATAGTTTATTACATAGCCAATTAAAGGCTTTTACTGTCTGTAATGAAGCAGACTACACCATAACGGAAAGACTCGACTATTGAAGCTAATAGTTACGTTAAAATGAACGGAATGACTGTACTACTGATTGATGGTAGTGACGTATTGGAACGGAAAAACGGTGGCGTATGGTAATTTGCGATAGGTTCGATTCCTATCCCGTCGCTTTTCACGATGGAAATTATCGTGTATAATATAAGAGAACTGTTAATATTTTAAAGTCCTAAATAGGCAGAAAGAAGGAAATTATGTACGAGTTTAAAGAAATGATCTTGCCAGAACATTTTAACCATGCTTCATACGCTGGATTTTGCGTGAAGCCTGGAATGTTTTATGGAGTAGAAAAAGAAAGTGGAAAATTAGTTGCTACAACGGGCTGGAATATAAATGGATCAACAAACATTTACATACAGCATGAACCAAAATCAAAATGGAATAACGACTTATGGGAAGATCTTTATGATGATTATGGAAAACCTTTGATCACAATTGAAAAAAATGACTTGCAACGAATTAGTAGCAAGGTAAAAGAATTCCAGAGAACAGCAATGGATTTTGAAACGTGGGCAAATGTAAACGGATATACCGACGAATACTATGAAGATCTCACTAGAGAAGAAATGGATCAGATAGAATCAGCTTATGAATGGTATTACTTTATGGAATATCCAGAATTTGTGATCCAGCTTTTAAAAGAATTCTGGGCTATGGAAAAAAATGTTGAAATTTTAATGGAAGATGGCTGTACTAGAAAAGAAGCAGAAAAGCATTTAAACAATGGCACAGTTGTTTATACATTAGAAGATTTTACAGAAAATTTTGAATTTATGAAAAATTTTCATGAAGATGCAGATGAAATTGAAGCAGATAAGAAAATTAAGAAGATGTTAGAAACAAAAATTCCAATGGATGGGTATAGTTTTGTAAAGTACGATGAAAAAGAATGGTTAATTAGTTATTGTTTATAGAATAATGTGGTGGAAATTATGAAATCATATAAAGAGTACGAAAGAGAGTTTATTGGAGATAGTGATATTGCGGCTTTAATTTTTGTAGGCACAACAAAAGACGGATTGAAGGCGAATATCTTAAATTTTGGTTGTGATGGAAGATATAATGCTTATATTGTGGATGAGAATGCAAAGATCGGAGATCACTATACCTTAGAGATGGAATTTGAAACATCATCAGGATTCAGGGCATGGCTCAAAATCTATGACGATGTAGGATTGATGGCAGATTATAAGGCAGACAAAATTAGAGTATATCGTGCTGGAGATTTTGGTTGCATTATCCAGCTTATCAAATAATAACGGAAAATTTAATATAAGAACAAAGTAATCTAGGAAGATGCAGAAATGTATCTTCCTTTTTTAATGGAAAGATACGAGGTAAGAACGAATGAAAGTTAGTAAAGAAGAGTACGAAAGATTAGATTTTGAGGACTTTGTGGAAAAATTAAAACCACAATATGACACATTATGTAGCTTAGAAGATATGAAAAATGCTTGCGTTGATGCAGTTAACGTGATGGAAGTTAGCCTTGCAATTCATATCCTGGAGCCGATTGAAGAATACGGTGTATGGTATTACGACTACGATAGAGAAAAGGGTATGCAGTATGTACCGCAACCACTGTCACAGAAAGAAGATCTTGTAAAGGCTGGATACTTAGAACTGGTTGGATAATAAAATGCAGATTTGGAAGAAAGATATGAGGTGGAAATTATGAACAAATATAGAGATTATTATAGTGCAATCGTAAAAACAGAGAACGGACTGGATATTGATGTATTGGAATTAGTTAACTGCGAGCTAGAACGACAGCAATGCGGAAAACAGCCGATTATTGGAATGATTGCAAGTGACATTATTAATGAATTTAAGGAACACAAATTCACATGGCGTGACATCGTAGAAATCAACGGAAAATATTATGCAGAAGAATTTAGTATTAGCGGTATCATGGAAAACCCTGATGCGTATATACTTGATGATTTTTACACAGCGGTTGCAGAAAAATACAATGTAGATCTTACAAAAAATGAAATTAAAACATACATGATGGATAATATCACTTTTAACCCTACTGAATTAGAGTTTGGGGCAGAAGATTGCGGATGTTACATTGATGGAGAACCAGAATGGATTGACGTAGAAGAACAGGATGGAAGAATTATGAATACAGAAATAAGGCAGGAAATTATCGGAATCGTTATGTGTCACGGAGAGAACGACTATGGATACTGGGGAGGATTTTCCTTAACAGAGGAAGAGGAAGAACAGATTTACGAGATCCTGATGCGACATGATACAGAAGGATGCTCTATCAGAGGAACAAGAAACGACATTGCAAACGAGATTAAAGAATAGGAGAGTGATTAGTTATGGAAAATAACGAAGTAAAAAGAATTGCAAACATCTTATTCAATATGTCTTTGGGAATGGACTATGACACGTTCGTAGATGATTGTAAAGAAGATATGAAAATGTTAACTGAAAGCGTTGGAAATTTATCTAAGGCAATCGGAAATTTATCTAAGGAAGATGATCTGTTGTTTCATGTGTTACAGAATATTGCAGACAACAACGAAGAAATGGAAAATAAATTGGTCAACGTAGATGGATCTATTTGCAGATAGGAGATGGAAATTATGAATGATAAAAAGTACGTTACAGAAATTATGATGGCAATAAGATTTAAATATAGACAGTCGTCTTACAATTTATCTGATTTAACTAAAAGTTGGAAAATGTTAATTTGGAGTTGATGCAAGCAGAAAACTATACAAAAGAAATGTCATATAAACAGTATAAAAGATTAAAAGAAGAAGCAGAAGAATTAACAGAAGCAATTCGTATTGAAACGATTGCTCGTAATGTTTGGGATGACGCAAGAGAAGTTTGTATAAATGTTGTTGATGATGAAAATTAAATGTCAATTTTATTAAAATAATATTGTGTAAAAAGTGTGTAAAACATTATTGACATTGTGTAGATATTGTGTATAATATAAGTAAGCAAAGGAGACAATACAATGAAGCAGAAAGATTTAATCAAGAAGCTTAAAGCAGGCGGATTTATCTTCGATAGGCATGGTAGTAACCATGATATCTACACCAAAGGAGATATATCAGAATCAGTTCCACGGCACAAGGAAGTTGATGAAAGACTTGCTAGAGGTATTCTAAGAAGGAATGGGCTGTTATAAAACAGCCTATCCTTGGAAAATCTTATTTGCAATCATATATAAGAATAGAGGTGAAAATATGAAAGCAGTATATCCTGTATTATTTACAAAAACCGACGACGGAAAATATTTAATTGAGGCACCAGATTTAAATGTATTAACGGAAGGAAAAGATATGTCAGATGCTATTAAAATGGCACGAGACGCAATGGAATTAACTTGTGTTTCTATGGAAGATAGAGAGGTGGAAATTCCTAAACCAACAAATATTACAGATATCGATATTGCGAAAAGCACATTTTTTGATGAAGGAGAAACTATTATTTCATTGGTTGATATTGATTCAACAGAATATCGAAGAAAAATTGATACAAAATCTGTAAGAAGAAATGTTGCATTACCTAGTTGGTTAAATTATGAAGCAGAACATTCTGGAATTAATGTTTCTAAAGTGTTACAAGATGCACTTATTCAAGTATTGAATGTTACTGATAGACCAAATTATAATAAATAATATATATAAAAACGATTAATTTATTGTCAATAGGCACTTTTAATAGTGCCTATTTTTTAGCAAAGGAGAGTAAAATTATGCCATTGGTTTTATTATTAATAATTATATTTATCGTTCCAGAGGATAGTTTGGAATATATGTTAGGAGCTATCTTAGGTGGTGGCTATGGAATTTTAATGGTTATAGCACTTGTTGCTATTCTGTATGGAATTTATAAGTTCTTTTCCGATCTTTGGAACGGAAGATAGAATGGAAAATATCATTTGATATGAATCATTCTGACACACCAGAAATTGATGAACTAGAATTAGAGTGAATACAAATTAATATAGGTAACTAGGACACTTATGGAAAATTCCAGAGTGTCTTTTTTAATACAAATTTTTACATAAGAAAGGTGGAATTGATTATGAATCTACACGAAATGGAAATCCCTTGCGATCCAATTTTGGATAAAACAAAGAGAGATGAACTGGTGCAAAACACAGAGCTTTTGAAACAGGTTACGATCAAGCCGATTCCGTGGCTTCCTGGACGAGATTATATCACTACAGAACAGGTAGCACGATTCTTTGATGGAGATGTAGATGAAGTCAAGAGGTTGTGTACGAAGTATCGTAAAGAATTTTTGGAAGATGGAATGGAAGTTAAAACAGTGCAGGAGATCATTGATGGTCAGAACGCAACAGCGGAAAAACAAAAGGGAAGAATTATGGTAACGTATCCGAACGGATTGAATATCTCATTCGGTTATAAAGGTGCTAAGGTGTTTACTCTTAAATGCTTGATCAGATTATCTTTGCTGATGGAAACTTCAAAGCTTGCCGAGAGCGTAAGATATTATGTTTTTATCAACGATTATATAATGATAGAAGAACAGAGAGAACAAGAACAGGTAGAGGCAGGCGTGCAGCTTGTTGACACAACGGAAATTTTAGGCAGACGAATTGATCTGTATAGAAGTATTGAGAATCCGTTATTCTTAGCTAAAGATGTAGCAGAGTGGATTGATTATGCAAGGACAGACAATGGGAAATATTATGATGTTTCAAAAATGTTGCAATCTATTGATAAAGAGGAAACATATAAGACCAAAATTTTAGCTACGAACATTATTCGTGACAAAAATTTAAGTAAAAAAACTATACCTACTGATTCAAATGGAAAGAGTCGTGATCCGTTCTTATTCCTCACAGAAGATGGACTTTATGAAGTGTGTATGCAGTCACGCAAGCCGATTGCAAAGCAGATGAAGAAACAGATTAAAGAATATCTTAAAAACATTCGTAAGACAGGCGGTGCAGTTGACTTTGGAAAAGAATCACAGTTTATTGAACACTATTTTCCATCATTCTCTGAAGATGTCAAGCTTGCTATGGTAACCGATCTGCGGACACAGAACAAGGAACTCAAAGAAGAGAATCAGAAGTTGCAGAATGATAATAAGCTATTGGCAGCGGAAATTTTGACGTGGGATGATCGCAATAAGATGAACGCTGGGATTAGGAAGTTGGCTGCGGTTACAGGGACGCAATTCTCTGTTATGTGGAACGAGCTGTATAAGAACTTACAGTATAAATATCAGATTGATGTTAAGAAACGTGGAAAGAAACCATTTCTACAGTGGATTCAAGAACATGAATGGGATAAGGTACTGAAAGTCTTTTGTGCAATGTGTGAAGCTAGAAACCTATCTCCAACAGATATGTTCCAACAGACAGCACCAGTGGAAAACTTATATGATAATGAAGAAAGTGAGGATGATGAAGTATGGAATTAGAACAGATTATTCGGTATTCAGATGTATTTGTAGGAGTAATGATTACATTCAAAGTCATAGTTATGATTGCAAATGAATTTTTGATATTAATTAATGGAAAATATCCTACAATAGCTTATAAGAAGTATACAAACTTATTAGAGGATATAATAAATGTTATTGATAAACCAACTACTATTATTTTATGGACTTGGTTTATTATGAAAATAGGAACGGCATTTATTTTATAATTCCATATAATAATTTTGGCAAAGAACCGAACGGAAGGTTCTTTTTATTTTACGGAAATATTTGACAGGAACCGATTTGGCAGGTCGGTTCTTTGTCAAATTTATTATACACAAACTAATAACTAACTAAACATATAATTGTTAATAGATAAGGTGTTGATTACATAGAGAACTAATAGGAATAGAATAGGTTTCTATTAGGATTGGCACACTAATAGTTGGAATTAAATGTTGATTTTATTCCTATTGGTTTACGGAATACAGTTATACAAAAATAATGAGTGTAGAGAAAAATGAGACAGTTTAGAAAGGAAGATGAAGAATGAACATACAGTTAGTAAAAACGGAAAATTTTAACGATATAACGTGTGATTTTTATAGTGCTGACGATCAGTTGTGGATGAGCAGGCAACAGATTGGACTTGCATTAGAATATAAAGATCCTAGAGTCGCCATTGCAAAAATTCACGATGCTAATAAAGAAAGACTAGATAGAGATTCAGTTGTTACCAAATTGGAAACAACTGATGGAAAATCTTATTCTAGTTATATCTATAATGAACGTGGCATTTATGAAATTTGTAGAAGAAGTAGACAGCCCAAAGCTGATGCCTTTATGGATTGGGTATGGGATGTGATTGGAGCTTATCGTCATGGAAAATTAAGAACAGGCACTCCTGTAACAACAGTGGAGCAATTTTTTACAGAGCAGACAGAACTTATGAAGCAGATGGAAAGAAACAATGAACGCCTGTATAAGGTTACTATCAAGGGATTTAATCAGCTGGCAGATATTGTTAAAGAAATGAAAGCCGAACGGAAAGAACTGTATAAGCAGATCGGTAAACCTACGAAAGATATTCCAGTAGTAGATACGGAAAGCGTTATTGCAGAATACAAACTTAATGAATGGAAATCTAATGTCTACTCTATCATTGATGATATTCTAAAAGAATCTGACGAACTAGGAACCACTACTAGAGATATTCTTAGAGAGGCATACAGGTATCTTACCAACACATATGGGATTGTGTGGGAGCAGGATCGAAAAGAATACAAAGAGAAGTATAATATCGGGGAAAGAGGTAATGTACCAACGATTGATCTTTGCTATGACAAATATCCTGACCTATTGGTTAATTCATTGGAAAAACTTCTGCGACAGTTCCGAAAAGAGAACGCACAGCCTGATTGGGATGAAATGAAGATTAAGATTACCAATTATGCTAATCACATTGGAAATAAATCTAAAGGTGGAACTTCTGTTTATCGGAAAATCTATAATAAGATGACAGAGAATGGCGTTAACTGGGATGAATATGCTCATGGACTGTCTAAATCTCAGCTTATTAAAACAAATGCAACTTTATACAACAGATTTTACGAAGCTGCGGTGGAAATTATTTCAGAAGAATAAGGAGTGTGATATAATTATGAAACAAAACAGAAAAGGAGCTGTCTCGGATGGATAAATTAGAAAAGAGAAAAGAAGAAGCTAAAGAATATAGGAAATTAGTTGATAAATGTTTAGCTTTAATGGATAAATATGTTGGAGTAACATTTGGAATTCCTGTATGGGTAGATCGTGGCTCTCATACACTAGAATTTAAAAAGAATGGAACTGATGAATGGAGACTCCTAACAAAAGAAGAAGTATCTAATATTATTGAAAAATATGAGATATTAGATTCTGTAGCAGCAAAGATTACAAAAGAAACCAATATGGGATATTGAAATGAAACAAATATTTGATCAGAAGGAATGAGAGTAAATGGAAGATAGATATATGTATGAAGATATGAGCAAAATTTTAAAAGATAGACAGATTGGAGATTTTAAATTGTCTCATTTTACAATAAGTAACCATGATGGATACGCCATGTGTCATGGAATTGCACCAGGAGATTATGTGAGATTAGAACATAGAGGAAGTGTCTTAATGTCTAATACACCAATGGAAAAAAGAACAAATGAAGATTTTGTAACAAATGCTCATGGGAAAGTTCTTATTGGTGGACTTGGAATTGGCTTGATTTTACTTGCGATTCAAGATGATCCAATGGTAGATAAGATAACTGTAGTGGAAAAGAATCAGGAAGTTATTGATTTGGTAGCAAGTCAGTTGCCATTGAGTAATAAGGTAGAAATCATCTGTGCAGATGTATATAATTATGTCCCAGAAGATTTTTATAATACAATTTATATGGATATTTGGAGCTTTATCAACGAAGATATTTGTTATAATGAAATGTATCCACTCATGGATAAATACGAACAATATTTAGATATTAATGATGAAGATAGATATCTTGATTGTTGGTGTAGATATGAGGTAGAACATGGTATTAGAATTTAGAAATTGAGGTGATAAAAATGGAAATATTAACATTAAAGGGTATTGGAAAGTCCAAATTGTTAACACGATTATTAATGCAATGCCCATCAGAAAATTGTTTGATTACAGTTATCCAACTTGCATTGTAATCTGCGAAGAATAAAATGAAACTTTGATAGAAAGGAAAGTGGTAAGTATGGCTAAATATGAAGGTACTTACGCTTGTGGGCATGATGGCGTAGTAAATGTGATTGGAAAAATGAGTGAAAGACAGAGAAAAGCTGACTATGCTTTTTCTCATTTATGTCCGAAATGTGCAAAAGAAGAAAAAGAAAGAAAAATTGCAGAAGAAAACAAAAAGTCTAAAGAACTATCAGAAGAATACGGATTTCCAAACCTAACAGGAACGGAAAAACAAGTAGCATGGGGTAATACCATTCGATTGGGTTTTTACAATGAGTTTGAAAACGACAGAACGGCACAGTCTATTATTGAGAATGAAACGACAGCTTCTTTTTGGTTAGACTTAGACCGATTTATTAGTAAACAAGATTTTCTGCGAAAATATAAACGAACTAAGATGGAGAAAGAACGTCGAGAAAGAATCATTAGTATTGATGCTGTGGCACCAGAAAGATTAGAACATGAAGGTGTTGTGGAAATTGTTAAAAAACTTGATAAAATATGCCTGTTTTACCTGAAAGATCAGGACTTCATCAATTTGGTTAAATCAAAAGATTATAGATGGAATGAAGATGATTGTTGTTGGTGTCGTTGTCTGACCGAGAAAAGCGGAAATTATGCTGATAGAGTAGCAGAAATTGGACATGGCTTATTGCAGAATGGATTTGCAATTTGTATTCACGATAGCGAAATTACAGAAATGGCAATCAGTGGAAACTATAAAAAAGAAAACACTCGTTGGATTAATTACGATTCAGAAGATAAAGTTCTAACGTTGCGTTGGAGCGCAAGGAGTAATGAAATTTACAATGCTGCAAGGAAAATTATGAATAATCGGTATAGTCGGGATAAAGGGTGCGTGGAAGTACCTATAGCCAATTACAGGTCTGTAAATAACTTTGCGAAAAAGTATGATTTTTGTTATACTGAAAATGCACTTGATGCTATCGAACAGTATAAAAAAGAAGTCAGAGAAATGAGAAGGGTTAAGGTGGACAAGTAATGGAATATATTAATCATTATACTCTGTTGACAGGGCATATGAGAAAATCTTATTCAGAGGAAATCAGTAGTGAAATAAGAACTAGAATGAGAGAGCTTATTGAATTTGATAGGAATGTATCATCTAATTACACAGTACCGTTTATGGATGGAACTAAATTGCATATTACTGCGGATGGAGCTTTCTATTGCGCAGAAGTTATATTAGAGGCTGAAGGCGAAAATATTGTATTGCTGACAACAGTAGGATGCAAAGATAGAAGCGGATTATCCCTTGCAATGAAATCAATAGAGTGTGCTTACAAAGATTTGTTTGGAAAATCCTTGGGTGAATATCATCCTGAATTGCCATTTATTGTGGATATTCCAACGCCATTTTGTACCATAATTTCAAACTGGTCAGGAGATTTTTGCAGAACCTTAGCATGGTCGGTTTTTGATGACAAAGATGATCAGACAGCAGAGGAAGAAGTAGAAACAAATACAATTCGTAGAAGTGTAGCAGATCTTCATGGAGTAAAGAAAGATAATTACGAAGGACTTCCAGAGGAATTAAAAGAATTCAATTATTACTTTGTGGATTGTGGACATTCTATTCTTGCAATTCCAGAATGTAAGTTAGACGAAGCAATTAAAGATGGAGATTTGGATATGTTTGAATGTCCATTTCCTGTTAAATATGTGCTTGAAAAAGGATATAGAATGTATAAAGATCATGTAGTTTGCGAGGCAGAATATCATCCTGCATTTGGGTTAATAATTGATGAAGAATGGGATGAATTTTAGAGTAACTTAATAAGATGAAATAAATTAAAGCATATCATTTTTTGGTATGCTTTAAAAATACAAATAAAAATATAGGAAAGAAGAGGAAATAAATGGAAAAAAATATTAGGAAAGAAGGAGATTATATAATATCAGAAGATGTTCTTGGAACATCATATAAACACCCATCATTTGGAATGTTATCATTCAATCGTACTCATGGCGGGCATAGCAATTTATTTGGCAGTAGCATTCAGCATAACGATACAATCCATATGGTATTAAAGGAAGGTGTGGTTATAAGGGGACTCAATGATGATAGGTATGTTGGAGAAGATGAGATTCTGGAAGTAGAAATGTCGCAATCACAATTTGCGGAATTAATTACTTCTATGAATGTTGGAACAGGTATTCCATGTACTATTAAATATTTACGTGGTAAAGGACGTATTAACGAAGCGGATTTTATCAATAAAAGACAGCAGATAACAAATGAATTTAAAGAGTCTATGAACGAGCGTATGAGCGATGCAAAAGAATTTTATGATGAAGTCAAGGAGCTTTTTACTACGAAGAAATCTATTGGAAAAGGCGATCGAGAAATGATCCTGAGAAGACTTGCCAACGTGACTCAAGGTATTGAATCTAGTTCAAAATTTATCTTTGATCAATTCCAAAATCAGATAGACAAAACAATTACAGAAGCTAAAGGAGAAATCGAGGCTTTTGCACAGAATAAAATTAATGCAATAGCCCAACAAGCTCTTGTAGAACAGAAAGAAGATATTTTAAAATTAGAGAATCCTGTTGATGTAAATCATATGGAACTTGATGAAGAATAAAACGAAAATTTGATAGGTGGTGGTACGAATGGTGGATTGGGATCAACATAAATGTATAAAGGAGCGTTCCCTGCACATTTGACTAGGTTGCTAGTGGAAATTTCTAATTGCTGGGTAGAATCTATGTCTGAAAAATAATGTATATTATAGGAGATGATAAGAATGGAAAGTATTTATAAAAGAAGGGCAGATAGTGACTTGATTGTGGAATACAAACAATTTGAAAATAAAATGAAAAATGGTAAATTAACTGTACACGAACAAAGAATGTATGTTACATTACTATCTGAAATTTCTGATCGTTGGATAAAACAGAATGAAATTGAAAGAGGTGCTAAATGAGAAAACCAATAACAAAATGTCCGCACTGCGGAAGTGATCGTGGAATGGCTGTTAGGTTTAAAGCTACTGGAACCGATATATATAGTTTTGATGGACATTTTCAAGATGAAGAAATTATTGAATACTGTACATATAATAAATGTATGACATGCTGTGACTGTGGTAAACGTATAATGAGTTATGATGAATTTATGACACATTATGCAATCGATGAATTAACAGGTAAGCATTTAAAACAGTGAAAGGAGAATTTTATCTCCACATATAGATGGGAGTGATGCCATGAGTAATACAGGATGGATTAAACTCCATCGGAAAATTACAGATCACTGGTTATGGGAAGATAAACCATTTGCCAGAGGGCAAGCAATGATTGACTTACTGATTCTCGCAGGCTATAATGATCAATCGAAATACATTGATGGAAATTTAGAAACAGTTGAGCGAGGATCGGTAGTTACTTCGATCAGAAGATTGTGTGATCGATGGGGATGGAGCAATTCAAAAGTTGTCAAATTTTTAAAGACACTGGAAAACGACAGTATCATACATGTAAAAAGCGACACTAAAAAGACAGTCATAACCATAGTAAATTACAGTGTTTATCAAGGTTTTGTAGACGAAAAAACTACACAGAAACGACACCAAAACGACGCAGAAGCGACACATAAAAAGAAAGTAAAGAATAATAATAAATATAATAATAATATAAAGCGATTCACACCGCCTGATTGCGAGCAAGTCTCCAGATATTGCCAACAAAGACGAAATGGAATTAATCCAGAAGAGTTTGTGGATTATTACACAGCCAAAGATTGGATGATGGGCAATAGCAAGATGACAGACTGGAAGGCAGCAGTACGAAACTGGGAACGGAATCAGGCTAAGAAGAACGCTAAACAAAAGCCAAAGGTAACGAACCTTGCACACTTGGAATGTGATCGTGATTATGATTTTGGTGCGTTGGAAAGACAGTTGTTTGAGAAGCAGATGACAGGATAAGTTTGACGAAAGGATGGAAAAATGTCAGAAAATATTTATATTCACTACGGAAGTGATAAGTTTGAGAAAGAGTTGTTTATGTCAATTGTGAACAGAAACATGATTAACAAACCATTTGGAGGTTTATGGGCATCGGATATAAAGGCGGATCAGCCGTGGGAGAAATGGTGTATTGATAATGATTTTAGAATTGATAAACTAGACAAAAACTTTAAATTTACATTGGATGATTCGGCAAATATTGTTGAATGGACAGCGAAAGCCGATTTAAAGCAGGTTCCAACGCAAGATCTATCGGGATATCTCCCAGAATATTTATTTGATACAATGGGCGTTGTTCCAGATTTTGAGAAGATGGTCGAAGATGGAGTTGATGCAATTAAGCTTAATTTATCCAAAGGTGATTATGAGTTATATTATGAGCTTTACGGTTGGGATTGTGATAGTATTCTGATCATGAATCCTGATATTATTAGACCATTGTAGAAATTAAATAACAGAATGAGATTGAGAAGCTTATGGGCTTCTTTTTATTTTGCCTAAATTTAGAGAATAGGAGTGAGAATTATGGAATTAATCGAAGTAGAAATTAGACCAGAAGTACGTGAGCAGTGCAATAATTAGAGAGGAGAGATTATCATGGCAGCAACACAGTTTGAAGTTATTGAAACAGTAAACAATAATAACGCAGAAGAATCTGAAACAAAGATTAAAAGACGTAAGGATGGAAGTCCTAAATGGACTCGATCTAACAAACAAAAAGGCGTATCATCTTTAGTGTATCCGATTAAGAATCCAGAGAAGTTTAAGGCTTTCTGTGATTATTTTTTTGAGCAGATTGATTCTGTGTATACGGATTATAAGAAATATGTTGCTGCTAGAAACTATCTTCTAGTATGCATTGGAAACAATACAGCCTATCGTATTTCTGATATCGTCAGACTTAAATGGTGTGATTTGTTAGGAGATAATGATCGTGTGAGAAAGCAAGAGAAAAAAACAAAGAAGTTCAGAACTGTATTTTTCAATGATATTGTCAAAGAGGCAGTAGAGATTTTCTTTGATGCAATTGCAGGAACAAGGTATGATATTAGAGTTGATAGAGAAATTCCAATGGATAATTATATTTTCTGCACATGTAAGTCAGGATCAGATGGACATATGACAGAAGCTAATGCCTTAGATTTTGTGAAAAAGGGAGCAAGAGCAGTAGGTATTGAAGATAACGTAGGAACTCATACATTGCGAAAAAACTTTGTTTACTGGACTCTTGTAACACACAAGAATGATCAGAACGTACTGTATGAGTTAATGCGATTGATGAACCATAGCAACCCAGCTATGACATTTTTGTACGCAACAATTACCGAGGAAGAAACACATGAGTTATTCTGCGACATTTCTGATACGTACAAGGATATTATTAAAGGCATTTTTAATGGAAAGAATAAGAATCTTGTGACAGCAAGCAAAGACTACATCTTAGATTTGATTAAATGTGCTTATGATATGGGGCAGCAAGATGCAAATGAACAAGATTATAACGTGCATATGGATAATTTAGAAACATTGGAAGAATTATTGAATGAGATTATTAAGTAAGAAGAGGTGATAAGATGATTAATAAAGCAGAGATAAAGGATGTATATAACGAAGCATTGGAAAAATCTCAACAAAGTTATGAATTACAATTACAACAACGGCTAGAGAATTATATCCGAGACAATAATACATTTACCATAGAGGAGTTGATTGATCGTTTTCATGATAAAAGATATTCAGTTTCATATACAAGATCCATCATTATGTCTATCTTGAATATTTTTTATGTTGGAATACGTGAAGTCTCTGATACAGATGTTATTGTGAAATTTCAAAATAAAACCGTACAGGAATTTTGTGATAATTTCGATTTTAAATACAAGCCAACATTGGTCAGCGTATATTCTGATTGTATTAATTTTGCAAACGATGATATTTTTTCTCAAGAAATTATTGAGACTTATAATAAGTTGTTACAGAAAAAAGATAAAATAGAGCAAAAAATTAAAGATCAATTACTTAATGCAGCAGAACGTCTTGATAGGGTGTGCGTAATAAATCTAACAGACATTATGATTCCTAAAAATACAAAAGTAACAGATTTTATGTTTCTAGTTGTATATAATTATATAGTTCGATCAATATTTATAGAATCTCAATTATTATTTGAAATGATATCAAATGAAGAAGATAATTGGATTAGATATAAGTCTGGAAATTCAAAAACAATACGATATGACGATTATAGATACAAGGTTAGAGGATATTGTTAGGAGGTAGTATTATGATTTATGTAACAGGAGACACACATGGGGATTGGATGACTCGATTAAACAGTCATTCTTTCCCAGAAGGAGTAGAGTTAACTAAAGATGATTACGTGATCATTTGCGGAGATTTTGGATTGTGGAATGACACAAAAGAAGAACGACATAATCTGGAATGGTTGGACAATAAACCATTTACTACTTTGTTTGTATGTGGGAACCATGAAAATTATGATCGGCTGTACGAATATCCTGTAGAAGAATGGAATGGAGGAAAGATTCACAAGATTCGTGATTCTATCTTCCATCTCATGCGAGGACAGGTATTTGATATCCAGGAAAAGAGATTCTTCACATTTGGTGGAGCTAGTTCTCATGACGTTCAGGATGGGATTTTAGAGCCAGACGATCCAAGAATTAGTGAGTGGTACAGAGATTATGACAAAATGTTTAGGATTAATCATGTGAGCTGGTGGAAAGAGGAGTTGCCTTCAGAAGAAGAAATGACAGAAGGTATGATGAATCTGAAGCAGAATGGATCGCAAGTGGATTATATAATTACACATAGTCCATACACATCTGCATTACGTCAAATGGATCAAGGATCAGGAGTGTATAAAACAGATATATTGACGGATTATTTGCAAGAGATTAAAGAATCTGTTGAATATAAAAAGTGGTTCTTTGGACATATGCATGTGAACCAGAACTTTCCAGGAGATAATGCAATTGCAATTTACGAACAAATTATTAGGATTTTATAGGAGAATTTTGTATGAAGATAAATACGATTAGACAAAATAAGGAAGAAAAGAAAGCAAACCAGAATCTTATGTGGATTTCAGCAGAGATTCCACCATTAAAACCAGATAATGCATCACGTTACATGAGGTATAAAACATATCCTGTTATTGTGGATTACCAATATAATGATGGATGTGTGGGCGAAGTGCTTGATTTCTGTGACTATGATTTTGAAGAAAAGAAATGGAAACTGGATAATCCTCATAAAGTTAGACAGTATTTCCCACTTCCAAGTAAGCACAAAGTAAAGTGTTCGAACAAAAAGAGAACATTTGTTCGAAAAATATCTTGATTTTGTTCTATAGTAGCATTATAATAAGAAATGTAGAGATTCTTTGTTCACAATAAAAATTAACTTTCTTTCTTGCACCTATTGACAGGGTGCAAAAAGTATGGTATATTTAATTCATGAAAATAAAAAATGCAACTGAGGAAAGTTGAGGGACGTAAAATGAACGGATATACTAACAAAGAAAGAAAAGGAAACGATAACAGAAAAAGAAAAGAATATGTATATGGTAAATATCAAAATCCTCAAGTTTGGGGAATATATTTTGCAGATTTGCCGAAAATCGAAGGTAGCCATATCTTGCATGGGAAAAGACCAGTTATTGTCTATTCTAATAATATTTGTAACAATACGAGCACAGAGATTAACGTGTATCCAATTACAAAAAAATTAAGGAACTGGATACCGACACATGTGACCATTTATCCAAATACCAGTAATGGATTAAAAATGGTATCACAAGTGTATTTAGAGCAAGGAAGAACAATTCCAAAGAATAATCTTTTAGAGTATTGGGGAAGAATATCTGATCTATCTTTAATGTTAAAAATAGGGCATGGCATTTTAATACAAAACGGCATGTTATCGTACATGAATGCAATGGCATCCTAGAAATGGAGAATATTATGAATAATAAAGAATTGATACAAAATTATATAGATTCTCACGTATCAGAATCACGTCGCCCAACATGGAATTGGTTATTAGATTCTGATATTGCGGATGACAATGAATCTGGGTTAACGTATGCACCAGGTACAATCCAAGAGGCTATATTATCAGATACTAGAGGTAAAAAAACCAAAAGTATGAATTCTATTAAAAAAAGATATGACCAGCTCGTTAAACTATATACTTATGCATATGAACAAAATTACATTAAATATAATCCATTTGTTAATGATAAATTTATAAACTTGCAATTAGCAGTTGATATATATTTTTCAAATAGAGTTAATGTTAATTATGTTACACCAGATAAAATAAATGCGTTTATTTCGAATCTGATGTCGTGCAATGCATCAGCCGATACCAAATTGAATACTAGATTTCATATTGTGAGTTTATATAATGGGATAAATGGAAAGGAGTTAAGAAATCTAAAATTCTCAGATATTAATCAAAATGATTTAACAATTTTTGGGAAACCAGTCTCCAAAGATTTTATCGAGACATTGAATGAATATAAATTGAAAATGGGAGATACGAATATATATGATGATTTTGTATTAATCCCACGAAAAAAATGTAATAATATAGAAGAATATCAAGCAGAGCAAAAGAGGATATATAATAATGTGCAGTCTCAATTAGAATTAACTGGTAACACTTTATCTTATGAGAAATTGACAACCATTGATGTTATTAATTCTGGTTTTATACAATATTTAAAATCTAAAATGGATATCAAGGCAATTGCAGATTTGTATTATATTAAATCAAAAGAAGGAATCGCACGATCTGTAATCGCACGTCAATTTAGTGAAATTGCAATTAAATTTTATTATAATTATTATATATCATATAGATTAAAAAAGAAACAATTTAGTGATCGTCAAACTGTAATTGGTAAAACTATTGGTTATTTATATAAAGATGAGGACTATAAGAATTATCGTGCACATCAAATCATGGCAGAATAAAGGAAGGTATATGTATGGACAATCAAATATTAGAAATGTTAGCAGCGAATCAATCAAATCAAATGCATATTGATGTACTTGATTTACACTCATCAGAAATGTCATCGTGGTTTCTGAGCGAATATAAGATTCGAGCAGATGATAGAAAGATGAAGATCTATGGCAAAGATAAAGATCTTTCATATCATTGGATCGAATTTATTCAAGATGAGAATTTGTTCTCTCATATTAGGCAGGACGACATATTTGACATAATCAAATGCCTGCAATTTACATACAAAGAGAGATACAATGTTGGCATAAAAATACAGACAATAAAAAAGAAAGCAGAAGTCTTTGGTAAAACTTCTACTTTCACACAAATTGAAAATTCTAACTAAACAAATAATAAATAACAAAAAAAGATTTTTTTGAATCTACCGTGTTGGCAGCACGATAGAAAATCGAATTTGATATTTAGAATTGTTTAATCTGAAAGGATAATAATATCCTTAAAATCATTATAACAATTCTAAACATGTTCGTCAACATGAAAATTTTTCCAAAAAACTACAATTAAATACAGGAGTGATGTATGAAATACATAATTACGAATGAAAAGTTCTATGTGAAAAGAGATCATGCAAGAAATAAATACGTTCGTGATAATCGTAAGTCTGAAGCTACTCAGTTTACCTCCAAGCAAGCAAAGCACATTTTAGGTTTGAAGCATAAATATACGTGGATGAAAGACGGATTTCATGCCAGAGAAATTGAGCTAGGTAAAGTTGGAAAACCTATGGAATCTAGTGAAATAATGCGTAAAGGTAATGGAAATTGCTTTATGGATTGGGAATGTGATAATACATTGATCGACAATATAGAGACTGAGGAAAGAGCTATAGTAGGGCTTTTAGCATATGACTCAGATCAATTAGGAGAAAAGAAATTTGAGTTAGAACAGGCATTATCATATGCCGATTCTGCCAGAAGTGATATTCTTCATGCAATTGAGTTTAAAAAGATTGATGCTGCGAGACGTGCCGTGATTGTTGGGTATCTTAAAACCTTACAAGAATTGCATAGAAAGATCAAGAATTGTATTCGATACATAGAAGTGATGCAGAATTGCATGGATAATCAGAAAGATATATGTACTTTGAAGAAAGAATTAAAAGATGCAGAACATAAGTCGTATGTCGGTAGAACAAAGTATTATGAGCTGATCCAGAATATAATCGGGTAGAGTTTCTTCCTTATTATATATGATGACTCGCACAGGCATTTGTGCAAAATTGAAATGTAAAATTATAACTTAGGAGGCATTTAATGACAGAAGAAAAGAATATGGTTAATGAAGGGTTAAACACTTTGGTGTTCAACAATGATGAATTTGGAAATGTAAGAACGGTAATCTTAAATAATAACCCGTGGTTCGTAGGGAAAGATGTAGCTGAGTGTCTTGGTTATACAAATTCGAAGAAAGCAATTCGAGATCATGTTGACGATGAAGATAAAATTATGGGGGAACGAAACGTTACCCCATCTATAACAGACAAATTAGGGAGAGTTCAATACCCAGTGTTTATTAATGAGTCAGGTTTATACGCTTTGATTTTTGGAAGTAAACTTGATAAGGCAAAAGAATTTAAGCATTGGGTTACATCCGAGGTTCTTCCGCAGATTCGTAAGACGGGCGGATATATTCCAATTGAAAAAGATGATGATGATTTAACTATCATGGCGAAAGCATTGAATATTATGCAAAACACTTTGGAGCAAAAGGATGAACTATTAGCCCAGAAAGAAGAAGTTATCAGTAAACAGAAGCCACTTGTTGATTTTGCTAATACGGTCAGTGCCACACCAACAATGGTTGATATGAAAACAATGGCAAAGCTTCTTGAGAAAGAAAATCAAGATATTCATATGGGCAGAAACAAATTATTTGCGTGGTTAAGAAAAGAAGGGTATCTCATGTCAGATAATACCCCATATGAAAGATATGTTAAGCAGGGCATTTTCAAATTAACAGAAAGTGAAGTTGAAACTAAGAATGGAAACAAGTTGATTACCAAAACATATGTGACTGGCAAAGGGCAATTATACTTGGCAAAGAAATTAGCACAATACTTTGCCTCACAGAGTGCATCAGCTTAGAGAGGAGACAAAGAATGGAAGAAAATAAAACGGGCGTTTGGATACGGACTAAAAATGGACAAGAACTTAAATATAATTCACGTATGATGAAATTATTTGATGTAGGAGATATTGTCGAAGTAGATAATGATGATGTATATGCAAAATTTAAAATTGAGATTGTTGAATTAAAAAATGCTTCACGAATTGTTGCTACTTACACAATAAAACCTCAAGGTAAGATTATTAGAACAACACATCCTTGGCGATATGTTGCACTTCATGATGCTGAACCAATCGAAATGGATGTGTACATCAATGATAAGATATTGGTTATTGTTCCACCATGGTATAAAAAAGAACAGTATAGAAATCAGTGCATACGATCAACAGAAGCGAGCATTACTATAACAAGAAAGGAATCAGTAAGAACAATGAATGAAAATCTTGAGATTCAGACAGGTACGATTTCAGCCGACGAAATAAAGGTTGATACATTAACCCTACCGTCACGTTCAGAAATAAGAGTGTCTGATCTGTCACACTATCAGAAAAAACCAATTACTGCAACGTCAGAACCAATAAAGAATGAGGCTGGTGAGCTTTCAACCACAGGGAAATCATGGATGATACATGACGACCGTGGGTTGAGTCCTTATGCACCAACACATATTGATTGGAATGGTGAAATGAGTGCAACTTTAACATTTGCGCCAGAAAAATTGGATGAAATCATGAGTGAACTTACAGAAAACGAAGAGGAGAAAGAAATGTATACGAAGAATTTAAAAGAAATGATTAAGAAACCGATTTATGTTGATAAAGAAATTACAGTAAAAGAACCAATGTTAGACAATAACGGTAAACAGATTGAAAAAGATGGCGAACCAGTGTTTAAAGTAAAACATTATCATGGAATGGTTAAAATCTTATGGACTTCTGGAGCAGAAACTGTTGCGTATGTAGAAGGAAATGATGTGTATGACAGAGAAAACGGTTTCAAAACCTGTGTATTAAAATACCTTTGCGGCAACGCAGGTGCTCATGATGCAGTTGATTTTTGGACAAACAAATATGTGAAATATCCAAGTAGTTGCATTGAAGTGACAGAGAACCTGTGTAAATTAGAAGAGATCATGGAGAAGGATAAGTATAGAAAAGATGATCAGAAAGGTTTGCCTCATGCAAAATTCTTAAGAAGAATAGGTTTGCTTTCAGGTGGTTCTGTTGCGGGTAAACTGATTTACAAAAAATGTGATATGAAATATGTCAATGAATTCAAAAAACTTGCCAAGAAATATTTTCCAGAACTTAAGGGTAAAGAAATTTATGTGAATGGTAACAAGAACGATGAAATTTTTGTAGCAATTAAATAATACATAAAAAGGAGATAAATTATGTGCACACCAATGAATGAAAACTGGAGCAATTTTTTAAGCAAATTGTCAGGGCGTTTAAATAAGATGCTCGACTATGTAGAGAAAAACAATTCTACATTGTATGAAACTGATATTGATAAAGATGAGCTTTGGGAAGTATATTTGAACAGTTTCCCTGAAGGAACAAACAAAATGTATCGTAAACGACGAGAATATGACTGTGGTCATTGTCGAAACTTTATTAAAACAATCGGTGGAGCTGTGGCAATTGTTGACGGCAAGATTCATACAATCTGGGAGATCGACACAGATGATGTAGTATTTCAGCCAGTAGTTGATGCTTTAAGAACATATGTCGAATCAAAACCAATCAAAGATATTTGGAGACATTTTACAAATACAGTTGGAGTAAAAACGACAAATGAGTATACAGAGGATAAGCAGATTATCAAATGGACTCATATGTATACGCCAATTCCAGAGAGATTACTAGAAAGAAAATCCGATATTCCTACAGCAAAAGCAAAAGTGAGAGATCGAAAGAATGTGTTTAAAAGATCACTTGATGAAATCACAGAAGAAGCTGTTGATACAGTGTTAGAGCTGATCGCTTCAAATACTCTTTATAGAGGACAGGAGTGGGAAAGAGTCTTAAAGGACTTTAGAAAATATCAGCGAGAATACAATGGTTTATCCGATGAAGAAAAAGATACATATACATGGACAAAAGCCATGACCATCGGAGATGTAATTGGTCGTATTAGAAATCATAGCATCGGTACATTACTTGTGAATATCAGCGAAGGCATAGACTTAGATAATGCGGTTAAGGCTTATGAAAATGTTGTAGCTCCTGCGAATTACAAACGACCAAAGGCAATTTTTACAAAGAAAATGCTTGAGGATGCAAAGAAAACTGTGACTGATTTAGGATATATGGATTCATTACAGCGTAGATTTGCGAAACTTGATGATATTACAGTCAACAATATCCTGTTTTGTAATCGTGATGCAGCACCACGTATTCAGGGCGGTTTAGATATTTTCGATGAGATGAGTAAGGAAGTTGCTGTAAATCCTAAGAAGTTCTCTAAAGTCGAAGAAATCAGTGCAGAGAAATTCGTATCAGATGTTCTACCAACAGCAAAAGAATTAGAAGTTCTGTTTGAAAATCGTCACAAGAAGAATATGGTTTCGCTGATCGCACCTGTAAATAAAGATGCTAAGAATATGATGAAGTGGAGTAATCCTTTCAGTTGGGCATACACAGGAAATATGACAGATAGCGAAATGAAAGAACGAGTTAAGAACGCAGGCGGAGCTATCGATGGAGTTTTAAGATTTTCAATCCAGTGGAACGCAGGAAAAGACTGGAACAGAGATGATTTTGATGCACATTGTAAAACACCTTGTCAGCATATTTTCTTTAGCCATATGGTCGATTCTAAAACACAAGGCAGACTTGATGTTGATGTAACTGATCCAGTAAAGGGGAAACCTGCTGTAGAAAATATCACATGGGCGGATAAATCTGAAATGGTTGACGGAGATTATGAATTTTTCGTACACAATTATTGCCATAGCAACGGTACATCAGGATTTACAGCAGAGATTGAATTTGATGGTCAGATTTATGAATTTGAATACGATCAGCCTTTACGACAGGGACAGAACGTACCAGTAGCTACAGTTACATTAAAAGATGGAGTGTTCACAATCAAAGAAAAACTTCCATCAACAACATCTTCAAGAGAAATCTGGGGAATCAATACAAATCAGTTTGTGCCAGTAACAGTAATGTGTTATTCACCTAACTATTGGGACGAACAGACAGGTATTGGGCATAAACATTATCTGTTCATGTTAAACGGATGTGTGAATGAAGATACTCCAAATGGATTCTTCAATGAGTTTTTGAAGCAGGAATTAGTACAGCACAAGAGAGTATTCGAGGCTTTAGGAAGTAAAATGCATGTCGCAGATGATCCAAACCAGTTATCAGGAATTGGTTTCAGTTCTACAAAACGAGATGATGTGATCGTCAAAGTCAAAGGTGCAACAGAAAGAGTTCTTAAAATTAAATTTTAATATAAAGGAGATTGAATTATGACAACAGAAAACTTATTTGAAATGGCAACTAGAAACAAAATGAGATTCCCATCTACAAAAGGTGAGTTATCCGTAGAAGATTTATGGGATTTATCCGACAAAGATTTAGACGTAGTTTACAAAAATCTGAAAGACAAGGAAGTTAAATCTTCAGAAGAAAGTCTGTTGGATGATGCAAATGTTGATCCAAAATTAACGGCTGCGATTGGTATTGTGAAGTATATCTTTACAACAAAACGTAATGAGAGACTTGCTGAAAAGGAACGTATTAATAAGAAACTGACACAGAGAAAATATATTGATGCTCTTTCCAAGAAACAGGATGAGGCTATTGAGAAGATGTCAGAAGCAGAATTACGTGCAATGATTGATTCGTTAGAAGATTAAGATAATACACCTTCCCGTCAAATTTGACGGGTGGGTGCTTAAAGAAAGGAGACTGGAATGATTTATAAATTAGAATTAGGCGACTGGTCGGAAGATGGGCATAAAATATCAGAAAGTTTTTTATTTGATTGTAACTATGATATTCATAAAATTCGACAAGCGTATAAAGACAGTTGTAAAAAGCTAGGAGTAGCTTTTAATTACAATGAAGATTATACGGGTCTAGGTCTTGGTTATAGAAGTGAGAGACTGATTTGGACAGAGTATCAAGAATCAGAAATGAGCGAAACAGCATTTGAAATTTTAAATAATTCTGGGTGTTTTAAAGAGGTTGATTTCTATAAAGAAGATGGCGTGTATTATATTGAAGAAAGGAAAGATTGTGCAAAACTTATTATGAATTTTATCGCACTGTCTATGCCTGAAGATTTTCGATATAAGCTTGTCCAAGAGCCAAAAGTTGAATCGATTAATAGTTGGAATGATGAACTGAGACAGCACTTTGGGTATGGATTATTTGATTAATAAAACAGTAATTTAAAGGAAGGAAAATATGGAAGTTAAAGCAAAATGGATAGGTTGTGATTTTGCACATTGCGTTGGAGAATGGAAACTTTGTGTTGACGGTAAGGATGTTACCGATAAGATTCCAGAAGACTTACGCACAGAATCTATGAATACATATAAAAAATATGAGAGATGGTATTTCAAGGGTTGGGATGTAGAATGGGAATCGTATTATGACGGACTGAAACAAGATGAATGGATTGAGTCTAATAAATATTGGTTAGATAAAATTACAAAAGATATTGATGTTCAGCGCCAGATCTTCAAAGCAATCAATAAAGAGGATTTTCGCACTAATTCATGTGGCGGGTGTATTTAGTAACTAGGTTATAACATCTGTATATGGTGTTATGATAAATAAATTTTAAACAAAGGAGATATTTATGATTAACATGAATGGACTAACAGACAGGCAGGTATCGGATAATCGACGAATGTATGGTTCGAACAAGTTACCAGAACCACCAATGAAAACTTGGGTGGATTTCGCAGTAGATGCATTGAAAGATCCGACTTTAATGATTTTAATTGTAATTGCTGTATTACAGCTAGTACTTGCCGTAGCAGGAGTAATGAGTTTTTCGGAACCAATTGCAGTTTTAGTTGTACTTGCTCTCGCAACAACATTATCTGTCAAGACAGGGCTTGATTCTCAGAAATCAAAGGCTGATTTAAAAGCAGAAACATCAACGAGATATTGTGAAGTTATTAGAAATGGCAAGATTCAGACAATTAATACGGATGATATTGTAGTAGATGATATTGTTCTGGTTGGTATTGGACAGCAAATTTTTGCAGACGGATATATTATTGATGGCAAGATTACAGTTAATAATTCGGCAATCAATGGGGAAACAAAAGAAATCGAGAAAACTCCGATCGAGAATTTTAATTTTCATGCACGAGTAGATTCATCTACAGACGCATATGTGGATCAGAATTCATTATTTGCAGGCACACAGGTTATGTCTGGCGAAGGTAAGATGATTGTAACGCAGGTCGGTATCAATACAGTTAATGGAGATACACTTGTAAAGAGTCAGACATTAGAAGCTCCAGAAACAGCATTAGATATTGCGTTAGGAAACCTTGCAGCGTTCATCACAAAATGGGGATCTCTAGCAGCCACACTTACATTTATTGTCCTAGTTGCAACAGGCATTGTAAGTCTTGGTTTTGATAAATATTTTGATGGTGGAGTGCTAGAAATTCTTAAGAAGTTTGCTCAGAATTTATCTGTAGCAGTATCAATTGTGGTTGCAGCGGTTCCCGAAGGATTACCACTGATTATCGAATTAGTTACTAAACAGAATGTGAGTACAATGAAGAAGTTTAATATTCTTGCTAAGAATCCAAATAAGATTCCAGAACTTGCTTATGTAGATTTAATTTGTACAGATAAGACAGGAACACTTACAACAGGTGTAATGACACCAGAGAGAATCATTGATGGCGCAGGCAACGATATTACAAAGAATTGTAGTACATTTGAACCTTTAGTGAATAACATTTGCTTAAACAACAGTGCAGTATTTGATGATCATGGCAATATCACAGGCGGCAACTCTATTGACAGAGCAACCTTAAGTTTAATTCCTTATGATAGATATTATACGGTGTCTGGAATTGACGGGCTTGGGCAGAAGAATAAACAGGTTTTTAGTAGCTCTAATAAGTATTCTGCTTATGAATGCAAGAAAGGTCTTACATATTATAAGGGAGCACCTGAAAAATTAATTGCAAATTGCAAATATTATTACGATGGCAACGAAGTCAAAGAAATGACTAAAGAAGTCGTAAACAACATAAATAAGGCAATCAGTAATATGACTTCTCAGGCAATGCGTTGTATCGCACTAACAGAAAATATTGGATCTATCACAGAAAATCAGCTACCAGACAATATGACTCTTATCGGGGTTATTGGTGTGGTTGATCCTGTAAGAAAAGAAGTTCCAAATGCTGTAAAAATTGCACATAAGGCAGGCATTCAGATTATTGAAATTACAGGAGATTGCATTGAAACAGCCAAAGCTGTAGCAATCAAGAGTGGTATCTACGAAGAAAATGGTAAAGATATTGCTCTGACGGACAGTGAATTTGTCGCATTAAGTGATGACAAAGTAAAAGAACTTCTTCCAAACTTACGTGTGATCGCAAGATGTTCACCACAGACAAAGCTAAGATTAGTAACATTAGCACAGGAAGTTGGACGATCTGTAGCAATGACAGGTGATGGGGTAAATGATTCCGCTGCATTAAAGAAATCAGATGTTGGTTTTGGTATGCAGAGTGGTAGCGATGTAGCGAAAGAAGCTTCAGATATTATCCTGACAGATGATAACTTTGCTTCAATTGTAAAAGGCGTAGAGCTTGGACGAACATTTATGCACAACATTATGATGTTCCTAGAATTCCAGTTACCAATTAATATTGCATTATTGATTCTAAGTACAATTTATCCATTAGTTGCAACAGGAGCATTCTTAGCGTCAGTGCAGATTTTAATTATCAATATTATTATGGATTCTCTTAACTCATTATCATTTGGTGGAGAGCCACCAAAAGATGAATATATGTCCGAAGAACCTATAAAAAAAGGATCAGGATTATTTATTCGTGGAGCTAAACAGAGGATTGCTGTTACTACAGTAGGATTTATCGCATTATATGGAGTTTTAATCTTATCGCCAATTGCCAAGATGTTTGGTACGGATGAGTTAGGAATGACAGCAAGATTTACATTATTATGTTTTATGGCAGTATTTAATGGATTCAATATCAGAACAGATTCGTTCAACTTATTTAAAGGCATTGGTAAAAATAAGTTGTTCATTGAAATTGCAGTAGGAATTTTCGCATTCACAGTATTGTTGTGTAATGTAGCAAGTTCATTAGTAAATACAGTAGCATTAGATGTAACACATTGGTTTACAATTATCATTTTAGCGTTGATGATCGTACCTATTGATTTTTTACGCAAAGTGATTGTAAATAAACAGAAATAAAGGAGATATATGTATGGGATTATTTGACAAATTATTTGGGAAACAGCACAATTCACAGACTTCCGCATCAGTAGCAAGTACCACAATAGGCAACAGAGGAGTTTCGTCTCCTCAGAGTCCTACCAACTCAGCAGTAATTGATATGTCTAAATCAGCACAGAGCTTGAATAAAGTGTTAATTGATATGTCAAAAGATCGTAAGGTAAATATGGATAACCATATTGCCAGAGTTGCTTTAGCGATGGACTATTCAGGAAGTATGAGTAATTTATTTAGTAATGGTTCTGTTCAGGATGTTGTGACAAGATTGCTTCCAATTGCATTAAAATTTGATGATAATGGAGAGCTAGAATCATGGCTATTTTCAAATGGCTTTGACAGACTGGATGCAGTTACAATCAACAATTACAAGAATTATGTAAGAAAAGAAATGATGGGATCTCACATGAATATGGGTGGTACGAATTATGCACCAGTTCTTACAGACATGGTTCATTACTACAAAGATGTGGAGCCAAGTGATATTCCTGCATTCATTATTTTTATTACAGATGGAGAAAACTGGGATGCAAGTGAGACAGATGATATCGTAAGAGAATTATCTGAATATAACATTTTCGTGCAGTTTATTGGTATCGGTGATGAGGACTTCAATTATCTGAAGAAACTTGACAATCTTAAGGGGCGTAAACATGACAATACAGGGTTCACAGCAGTAAAAGACATGAATCGTATGTCTGATGAGGAGTTATATACAGAAATTTTAAGACAGTACATTGATTGGTTAAACGACAAATAAGAAAGTAGAGGTATAAGAATATGGCAGTAATTGATATGAGTAAAAATCAGAAAATTGACATGGTAAAAGAAGATGGATCAGCAATGAAGAAAATCTTTATTGGTATCAACTGGGATATGAATAGATATTCTGGCGAAGCACCAAATGATTGTGATCTAAATGGGTTTTTAACAAACGGAGATCGTAAGGTTGCCTATCCAAAAGATATTGTAAATTATAACACTTATGACTCAGAGAAATATCCTTGGATTGAATATTCAGGAGACAATACAGATGGAGATGATTCTCAGGGAATCGAATATAGAGGAGTGCATTATGATGAATATTTTATTGTAGATGCGACAAAATTCCCTGCTGATAGATCAGAGTTTATTGTTGGTGTTAGTATTTACCGAGCTATTCAGAGACTTCAGAATTTTGGAATGGTTAGTAATTCAGTAGTTATGGTATGTGATTATGACGATCCAAATAGTGATCAGTATAAGTATGATTTATCTGAAAACAGAAACTTTGACAGTTTAAATGCAGTTGAGTTAGGTCGTCTGTATAAGTATGGTAATGGATTTAGATGGCAGGCTTTAGGTTCTGGCTATACAGGAGGTATGACTGAACTGTTTAAAAATTTTGGAATGGAAATTAATGAAGGGCAGGATCTTGATGAAAACGGAACCCCAATTGAATACTAGGAAGGAATTATTATGGTAGCAATTTTTATTTGTGTGCTTGTGTTGATCGCAGCATATTTATTATTCACAAAAAATGGACAGAAAATCAAAAGTAGAATGTCTGGTACAGTAGAAGAGAAACTTAAGGAAGATGCAATGACGGCAGAAGGTGCTAAGTCAAGATATAATATGGCAATTCGAGAGAAAAGGGAACTATATAGTAAAGCCGCAGAGACATATACAAAGATTTCGGGAAGACTTGATCAGGCAGAAGAAGAACTTCATCTTATGAAAAAAGATATGCAGAAAATCAGAATGCAGATTGACGCATGTCTTGACAATAATAACGACGAACGTGCTATGACTTATGCAACGAGATTAGCCAATTTAGAAAAAGATGTAGATAAAAAGAAAGAATACATTAAAGAGTTAAAAGACATGAAGATTCAACAGCAGGAAATTAGAGATCGTGCTAATGAAGAAGTTGTTAAACTACAGGATGAAAAGAAACGTACTATTGACCAGATTGAAGCGGATCAGCAGATGATTGATTTACACGATAGTATGGATAAGTTTAAAAATACTACTGTCAACCAGGAAGCTTTAGAAGAAGTACGTGATAGTGCAAAACAGCTTAATGAAAAAGCTAGAGGTAGTAAAATCGCTTATGAGTCTAGTGCAGATGCTTTAGATTACCGTATGGAACAGGAAGAAAAACAGAGGGATGCAGAAGCGATTCTAAATCAGATTAAGAATTCGCGTAAAAAATAAACTCATTTAAATTAATTTCACAAACATAAAACTGGCATTTGAAATATAATGCCAGTCATGGAAACATAGCTCAGTTGGTAGAGCAGGCAAATACATAAACATTCATTTTTCTACCTCCATATAAGTATTTTTATATTATTTACATTTTAATTTTTCATCACATATAAATTGCCGACACAGGTTCGATTCCTGTTGTTTCCACTAAAAAAGACCTCAACCTAAATGGTTAAAGTCTTTTTGGTTAATCGTTTGGTATGACCTCGATAACATCTTCAACTTTGCAATCAAGATATAAGCAAATTTTGTCAATGTTTTCGAGACTGATATACTGATTCTTTGCCATCTTGGCAATTGTACCAGACCCCATATTTAAAGCGGTTCGTAAATCAGATTTTGTCATACCCTTTTTCGCTAAAGTTACGAAAAGCGGTTTATAACTTATCATATGATATACCTCCACATCTATATTGTAACATATTATATACAGGATGTAAAATAAAATATTCAAGAAGTTGAAGATTTTGTATTGACACTATGTGCAAGAAGTGGTATATTATATTCAACAAATGAAAGGTAAACTTCAAGAAAATGAAATATGAAGGAGTGAGAAAATGTCAAATAAAATTTACAGATATTATCAACCAAACGATAAAGATACAAAAGACAATCATTCAGATTGCGTGATCAGAGCATTAACAAAAGTGCTTGATAAAGAATGGTTAACAACATTTGATGATTTGTTACCATACGCAAGGGATATACAGTGTATGCCATCAGAGCGAAAATGTTACGAAGAATATTTATTCGATAATGGGTTTGCTTATCAAGGTATTAGCAACCGAAAAGGATCTAAACGACCAACAGTTGAAAGTTTTGCAAAAGATCATAAACAAGGCAATTACTTGGTAAATGTTGCGAATCATGTAGTTGCAATTTCAGACGGTTGTTATTACGACACATGGGATTCTGGAGATTGTTGCTTGTATGGATATTACTATAAGGAAGAAGGAGAGAAATAAATGAGAAAGAAAATTTTGGCAACGGTTCTAGGAACAACGATTTGCTTAGGATCAATGACAGGATGTGCAGGATTCAAAAGAGAAATCGTTGATATGAAAAGCGATTGGAATGGCGGTATGAAAAGAGTCATTACAGTATATACAGCAGATGGTAAAAAGATTGCTGAATATAAAGGGAAAATTGACATTGATACAAATGACGGTGGGTATGTCAAGTTTGACTACAAAGGAAAGAGATACATTTACTACAACTGCTTCGTAGAAAGTATCGCAGAAATTGATTAAAGAGGAGAAGACAAATGAATTTAGAAGAAACTATCAAATGCGCAAATGATATGGCAACAAAGAAATACAGAGAAGCCATGTTGTGTCATGCGAATCCAGACGATGAAGAACTTGACAGGCTTATTGGCTGCGCCTTAAATCATGAGCAGCTTGCAAAGTGGCTGGGAGAATTGAAAGAGTTAAAAGAATATAAAGAAAAGTATAGATGGCATGACTTAAGAAAGAATCCTGATGATCTGCCAGAAGATATTAAGTACGTTTGGGTTTTTATAAAAGGTGAATTTACCCATAGGTCATGGCACGATTCTCATGGATGGAGAAGGCGTAACAGTAACACTTTATACTATAATGACGAAAGTGTTTTGGCGTGGAGAGAGATTGAAGAGTTTAAAAGTGAGGGAAACAAATGAGTGTAACAAAAACAATTGATATTTCAGTGCTGCCAGAGGCAGAACAGGATCTAATAAAAGCATTATTTGATAAATGTTGTGAAAGAGCGAAACCAAAAGAAAAAACTAATTCAGGGTCTAAAGTTTGGAAACCAAAATACGGTGAAAGATATCATTACATTGATGGTAGCGGATCTATTTATAGCGCAATATGGTTTAATAGCATTGTCGATAACGGTAGATGGGTATTAGGCAACGTATTTAAAACACAAGAAGAAGCAGTATTTGCAAGAAAGAAAAGAAAAGTAGAAGTTGAACTTGAGCGGTATGCAAAGGAACACAACGGCACAGAATTTGCCAATCGTTGTTATTGTATTCGATGTGAAGAAGACGGAAAAAGACTTCTTTGCGATACATTGGCTACAACAAAAATACAGGGTACAGTTATGTTTACATCAAAAGATGTTTTAGTTGATGCAATTGAAGCAATCGGAAGAGACAGAATCATTAAATACATCTTTGGAGCATAAAGTGAGGTGAAAGAAAATGGGTATAGCAAAGACAATTGATATTTCAAAATTATCTGAAGCACAGCAGAATTTATTTAAATCATTATTTGAGCAGTTCTGCGAGAAATCAGAACAGAAAGAAGAAACAAATCCATGTGGGTTAAAGAACGGAGATGAGTATTATTACATCACTAATGATGGACAGATCGGTATTGCAAAATGGCAAGGTAGAGCATCAGATTTGAGAAGATTAGCTTTAGGTAATGTATTTAAGACTGAAAAGGATACAGAGTTTGCTATTGAAAAACAGAAGGTTAATGTTGAGTTGCAGAGATATGCTGACGAACACAATAATTCGGAAAAACTAATTTGGGATGGTGAAAATGAGCATTGTTGTATTAGGTATGACATTGTAGATAGAGATTTAACAACGGCATATTTATATGCATCACAAACAATCAATGGCATTTATTTTACTTCTCCAGAAATTGCAGAGGATGCTGCCAACAAAATCGGTACAAAACGCATCATGAAATATCTATTTGATGTTGATTGTGAGGTGGATGAATAGTATGAAAGTTTTATATAAAGGTAAGCCATACAAAGTGTATGGGGTATGCTCAGATAAATATACGAAAGGTTACGAATTCGAACATTATGCAGATTTCTTAATTTATAGAAAAAATTGTTGGCGATGGGTCTCATCCGATTATTGTACACCATACAAAAAGAAACATAAGAAGCCCAGTAAAAAAGAGGATTAAAAACATGAATTATAATCTAACATTTCCTGTTGTAGTTCTGAAAGATGAAAATGACTCAGTTCCATATATGGCATATATCCCATATTTTGATGTAATGACGCAGGGATATGATGAAGAAGAATTGCAGATGATGATCAAAGATTTGTTAAATCTCTGCTTAGAAGATAAGGAATCTTACACAATTCCTGCATGGGCATATAGTTATTTCAATGAAGACGATGTTAAGGAACGAGGCAGAAAATATTTTGAAGAGCTTGATGATGGAGACGATACATATTTTCAAAAGAATTTTTACACAGTATGGTGGTTCGATTTTGCACCGCAGAAATAAAAGGAAGGGAATTATTATGGCACTTAGGGAAATACCTTATTGTATATGTAAGGATTGTCAATATTATTTCGGGCAAGCTGATCTATGTATGTTTGGAGAAGATGATATACCAGATAATTTAGAACGAAAATGTATAACTGGTAAAAGAGCGAAAGTCAAAATTTTAAATAAAAATAAGAAAGGAGAAAGATAAAATGGACGTTTTGTTTTACATAATTTGGGTATTAGCGTTTATGGTAATTGCAGCGATCGGCATTGGAGTACCATATATGACCTATTACAATTACAAAAGAATTAAGGCAATGGATAAGAAACTTACAGGAATGTGTACAGGTCTTGGCATTATGTTAAGACCAGAAGAAGGTGATGAAGAATGAAAGATATGAGAAATAATCCCATTGAAAATGGAAATCTGTGTTTTAGATCAAGAATGGTAAATGGAGAAACATTGATGGGATATGCATTAGTTATCTCAAACAAGCTGTTTTGGAAAGACGGATGGAATAACTATATTTCTAGTCACGACAAACTTAATTCTAAGCAATTAATTGTCATCGAACACCTAAATGATAATGAAAAGAAAATGAGAAAAGAGTGGTTAAAGTTCATGGCAACAACAAAATCAAAAAAGGTTAAAGATGCAGACCGAGTAATTGTGAAAGACTTATTGAGTGAAATATGAGGTGTAAGGTATTAAATGAGAAGATTAATTTGGTATATCAGGTCTTGTTTCTGTAAACATGATTGGGAACAGATATTTAATTCAGATATATATTGGAGCGAGAAATCAACTAAGCCTTATAAGTGTGAAAAGGTTTATCGGTGTAAGAAATGTGGCTGTGAGAAAAGATATACGACTAAGTGTGAAATCTGAGTTTTATTTACGGGAGGTGATTAGACATGGGAGCAAATATTGAGTTTGTCATTGGCTATGCGATTGGATTTTGTATCGTTGGAGCGATTGTATTTCTGAGATACGAAAGAAAGTTAGATCGGATGAGGCAGGCAAATGTAAGTTTGATCTTAGATAAGATGTCGTTTATGGCTGATGCTAACAACAAAGAAAATGATACATATAATAAGGAAGAAACTCGTTCAGATGTTAAGGACGCAGTGAAGTATGCAATGAAGAAAAGTCATCCAGATAATGGTGGCAGTGCAGATGATTTTAGAAAATTTAGAGAGCTTTATGAAGAAATGGAAGGTAAGTAAATGCTAAAGGTCGGAGATAGAGTTTATATTTATAGAATGAAGCCAGCGGCTAAAGGAGGTTTGGTTAGAAATAACGACAAAGGTACAATTACTCGCATCGGAACAGATGAGATTGGTCGCAGATATGGGTATAGATATATGACCGTTAAATTTGACAAACCAGTAAATACCTCTAATCGTGATATTTACTCTTTAGAATTTTTTGAAAACAAGGATGATCGTAAGATAGGTAGAATACGAGATATTGGATTCTTACTATATGGTAGAAAATGTGAGGAATAAGACTCATGAGTAAACAAGAATCATTGAAGTTTTTGCAAGGTTTGATTGACGAAGTAGAAAATTGGACAAAAGAAGATATTGAGCGAGGTCGGAAGTTGATGGAGAAAATATATAAAGGAGAACCAAAAGAAGTTGAAAATAGTGATGGGTATTGGGAATTTATAATGCCAGATGGTAAGGTAGTGAAGTAGATATGGCTAAGAAACAAAATAAAAATTTTAAAATATTTGGTGTGTTTTTGGAATATAAAAATATTCTGCTCAAATAGTTTTTGAGTACGCCAAAAGTGAGGTTTGTTATAGCACTCACTAAAATCTATGTTATTTTGTCGGATTTATGTTATTTGTGGGTTTGGCAACTATAAAAAATAACAGAACTAAAGGAATTTAAACAAAAAAAATGAAAACAAGACAAGAACGTAAACAGGAAATAAAACGATTCTTTGATCGGCTGAATCCAGAAGAATTGGACAAGCTGTTAGAAAGAAATGGAATCAATGACAAAGAGTCCAAAGAGGCTCTTGTATATAGAAATATTAAAGAAGGAATTGAGAAAGGAGAGATGTAACGATGAATAAAATGTTACAGATTGCGATAATTGATACAAGTACAATGTTGGGTATACCTGCATATACAGTAGATTGGTCGGTTTTATCAGAAGCCGAATGTCGCAACATTCTTAAAGCAATGAATTTTCATCAACCAACAGAGGAGGAAGTGAGTGATGCAATTAATATTCTCCTTACACACCTCTATTATACAAGACAATCAGGTACATATGCTGATGTAAATATAATGAACGATAAAGCAAGTCAGAAAGAAATGACAATTTCAGAAATTGAAAAAGAACTTGGTCATAAAGTAAAAATAGTGAAGGAGAAAGAAGAATGAAAGTATTTTTAGGTGGTACAACTTCTGGATGGAAATGGAGAAATAAATTCCAGAAAATGCTTGAATGCAATTATTATAACCCAATCACTCATGGTTGGAGTGAAAAAGACAGGCAAAAAGAAGTCTATGAAAGAGAAACAGCAGATTATGTCGTGTATGGTATTACAAAAGGAATTAGAGGAGTATATTCTATAGCAGAATTGGTAGATGATGTAAATAAACGTCCAGAAAAAACAATCTTCTTAAATTTATATAGCGGAGACACAATCGCACATGATCTTAAAGCCGTTGAGAATCTATGTAAAGATAATGGAATAGCTAAAGTTTTTAGTGGTAAAAATGCTATGCAAGAGTGTGCAAAATTTATTAATAATAAATTAAAGGAGGAAAAATAATGAAATGTTTTTATCACGTTGATCAAGACGGAATTGTATCTGGTTTTTACGTTAGAAAAGCTTGTGAACAGCGAGGTTTAGCATTTGAACCAGAGGACTTCCGAAAAATTAATTACGGCATGAAATTCCCGTTTCATGACATTGAGCAGGATGAATTTGTGTTTATTGTAGACTACAGTATTGAGCCAGAAGAGATGTGGCAGTTGCTCAGTATTACAAAGAATGTATTTTGGATCGACCATCATCAGTCTACGATTGAAGCGTATAAAGATTTCAAGTGTGATGTAAAAGGAATCAGAATTACTGGAGCGGGTATTTCAGGAGCGAATTTGACATGGTTATATTTTAAATATATGTGTGATGAAAATTGGGAGCAAATTGAGAGGACGGATGAGAAAAATGTAAAAAGATTACTCAATATATATAAATATAAAGCAGATTATCCAAAACTGGCAGAATATACAGCCATGTGGGATACATTTTATTTTGGTGAAACGTCAAAACAATTCGTAAAAGCATTTCACTATGCATTTGAATCGTATGATTTTGATGCGTTAAGTCCATTGCTAAACACGTTAAATAAAGATCAAGGAATTTATGAAGCAGCAAAAATTATTGGTGATATGATAGCAGATGGCTTATCAATTATTGAGTATTTAGCAGCAAATGCAGAACAATATCTTAGAGCATATGGTTTTGAAACCATATTTGAGGGACATAAAGTCTATGTAATCAACAGAGCGTTAATCAATTCTGATTTCTTCGAATCTATTGATGCTTCTAAATACGATATGTTTATCGGTTTTTCATTCAATGGAAGTATGTGGGAATATCAGCTACGATCCGCAGAACAAGATAAAGTAAATGTGTATGAGCTTGCTGTGAAATATGGTGGTGGCGGTCATCCAAATGCAGCTGGGTTCAGATGTGATAAATATGTATTAGGAGTGTGATGTATGTCAAGGAAAAATACAAGAGAAATTGAACTTGCTTTTAGTAAAAACAGAGATCCAGATTGGGAAGCCGATGTGGAAATTTATAGAAGAAGAAAGTTCGAAGTAGTGCGTGGTATTTGTCTGGGAGATGAGTTTGCTGAAATTGAGTCTTTAGAATACAAAAATTGTGACGAGTTAGATGAAATGTATTATCGTTTTGATTATAATTTAAAAATACTTATGCAGTCTTATTTGTATGAATATACAGATTATGTGCCAATCGAAACAATGCATATTACATCTCCTGCAATATTGTGTTGTGATGAAATTGTATTAAAAAACGGTGAGAAAATTTCTATTGATAACATATGTATTGATAAATCAAATGGCAATGAAGTTTATAAATTATATTCTAATAGTACATATACAGATGATGTATATTATGAATCTACTAAAGCATTAGTTTATGAATTGGCTAGTAAAGATGTTTGCAAGGCTATACATATAATGAAAGATATGATGGACAAAGCGTATATAAAAGCAAGAAATGAACGAAGCATACATCCTTTTATTAGCCACTTGTTTAACGACCCTCCAATTCCATGTATTAAAAATAAATATTCTATACATGATTTAGTAATGGGTACATTAAAATGCAGTGGTGATATTTATAAAGAAATAAACAAAGAAGTCCCAAATGCTATAGATATGATTGTGCCTCATCCTGGAAGACATGCAGAGTATTATTTTGGGTTAGATTATACAGATGAAGTAGAGCAATTTATTAAAGAACAGGAGGCTAAGAAATGTGAAGAAACTAAATGATGAACAGCGAAAGCTGATTGAAGATAATTATTCTTTGATTTGGCATTTGCATGAGAAGTATTTTACAAAATTTAAAGATTTTGATACATATATGGATCTTGGTCGTATGGCAATTTGCAAAGCAGCATTAAAATGGGATGAGTCTAAAGGTAATTTTGGGACGTATTTTAGATGGGTATTACAGTCAGAAATTAATAAATATTATATAAAATGGCATAGCCCAACAGAGAAAATGAACAGAAATGCGGAATCATTGGATGCACCTGTTGACGAAAGAGTTGACGCAGAAGAATTAACAATTGGTAGTTTGCTTGTGAGTAACGATGACATAGAGAGTCAAGCACTAACAACAGTATATTATCAAGGAGAATTTAACAAATTATCAGACAAGCAGAAGAAAATTATATATATGTTACTTGATGATATTGAGCATAAATACATAGCCAAAGAATTTGGAAAGAGTATTCAATGGGTAAGTTGGCAACTTGGTAATATTAAAAAAATAATGCATAGGGCAAAGGCGGTGAGATCATGACAATTGAAGAAGTGAAAGATTACATAAACTCGTCTACAGAGTATGATTTTTTGCGAGATTATCCTCATAAAATCGCTTTTCTAACATTAGGTGGAAGTTATGCCTATGGAACAAATACAGAGGATTCTGACATTGATTTGCGTGGCGTTTTCCTTAGTGATAAAAGAGAGATTTTGTTGAATAATAATCAGAACAATCTTGAGAAGACCGATGATCATAAAGACATTGATACCGTGTTACATTCGCATATTAAGATGGTTAATATGCTTGCTAAGGGCAATCCTACATTTTTAGAGTTGCTATACTTTGCACCAGACCGCTATTTGTATGTATCCGATATTGGTATGGAGTTGATCAAAAATAGAGATATGTTCTTATCTAAGAGAGTTTGTCATGCATATAAAGGATATATTTGTGATTGCCTAGAACAAGCATACGTGAGATGTTCTAAATCAGACGACATTCAAAAGAAAACAAAATTTGCCAATAAATCAATGATGCATGCTGTTCGTTTGTTGCTCCAAGTGATTCAATTACTACAATGTGGAACTATGTGTGGAACAATTGAAGAAATAGGAAAAGACCTTATAGATATTAAGATGGGGTACAATACTTTGTGTGAAAAGAGACATCTTCCAGATGGCACTGAATGTACGGATTATCGTCCAAACGAATCTTATAATGTGTTTACTAACAGACTATTGTCTGAATTTGAGTATGGGTACAAACATACAACCTTGCCAGACGAACCAGACTGGGATCGTATCAATAACTTCTTGATGACAACAAATGAACGAATTGTGAGAGGAATGGTGTAAAAATGTATGTAAAGATTGGAGACGAAATTGCTTTTCATCCTGGCGAATGCTTAGAAGAATTTGTTGAATCTTGCAGGATGACTCCTTATCAGCTTGCGAGTAAAATTGGCATGGATGTTGATTATGTTCAAGGGTTGATTGACGGATCACAAAGTGTCACAAAAGAATTTGCAAAATCAATGGCAGATCATTATGGGTTCTCTGACGATGGACAGTTTTGGTTAAACTTGCAAGAAACATTTGATAAAAAAGTAGGTGGCATAGATGTTTAAATTAATAAAACGCCCACGTTCTGATAACGATCAATATACTAAATATGATGTTGTGCTTGATAAAGAATATACTGTAGAAGAATTTATTGATGCGATTGCAGATGGAAGAAATGGAACGCATGGTCAAATTACAATAAAAAATGATAAACAAGCCATTGAATCATTTGGCTATAATATCGAGAGTATTAATTATAGACATTGTAGACTTCAAAATGCTGAAGAAAAAATTAAACAAGTATGGGCAGATGGTAGCTGGGTAAAAATCAATTATACTATCTTACTTGAAAACAAACAGGAAACACAAAAAGGTTCTCTCAGATTTATTGTTAAGAAGCCAAATGGAGAGGAATCAGTGGTGGTTATTTTTAAGAACAAATCCGATGGCACATATTCATTTGTTAATTTGACAAAAGAGCATATTTGTTCATGTAAATTTAAAACAATCGAGGAAGCTATTAAGGATATGAATGATCACTTAAGAAAAGGATTGATTGAGTCCTATGTTGTGAAAGGAGAAATGAAGCAGTGAGTGACGTATTTCAGATTTATTTAGCAGGTGGTATGCAGGATTTATCGTTTGAAGAACAGAATGATTGGAGAGAAAGGATTTGTCAGTCAATTATTACTAAACGTAGAATTCTTAATCCTCGCATAAAAGAAGTTAATGTGATTAATCCAGCTGATTACTATAACTTTCAAGACGCATTGCATGATACAGAAAAAGAAGTAATGAGATTTGATACTAATTTTGTTCGAAACAGTGATCTTGTTGTGGTAAACACAAATGATCCGAAAAGTATTGGAACGTCTATGGAGATTGCAATTGCATATGAGCATCATATTCCTATATTAATTTTGAATATAGAGAATAAAACCCTACATTCTTGGTGGGTCGAGATGTCTGATAAGATATTTGACGATGAGGAAAAATTATGTACATATATAACTGATTTTTATATCACAATGAATCATAGTAGTGTTCGATCATGGGTGCAAATGCAATGATATAAAATAGGAATTTGATGTTAAAAATAACCACAATATATAGTATGCCTATAAATATTATATACTATATATTGTGGTAGAAAAGGAGTTGAAACACTATTACAGCAGAAAAACAAGGCAAGTTTATTATTTTCCATCTGGATGATGGTAAAACTTGCAAATATGATTTATCAAATGGTGATTGTTATGGCAAAAGTGGTAAGAAAGTGAAAGCTTTAAATAATATTCTGTCTGGACATTCAGCTGATGAATTGGATAAATTGTTTGTGTCCGATCCACATTATGCAGAGTTTCTAAAATATGTAAATTGGCGAAGAAATTGTGAAATGGGAAGAACTACATGTGGCTTCATTGATTATAATTTGGGAACTTTGTTTGAATATGCAAGTCAATATTCAGTATGTGAGCAGTTCTTCGCTATAGGGTTTACGCACAAACAAATTGCAGAAGATTTCAGATATTCAATTAATGAAGTACCAAAATGGTTAAGAAATTATTGTATTGGTGTGAAGACGAACCGCTTATTAAATAACAAGTTTGTTGATTTTTACAAAAAATATCCAGATTATGTTCAAACAATTCTTCAAACACAATATATGACAGTGACTCAATCCGACTTAATGTTCTTTTTTGCTAATCGTAGCACAGATTATTATATGGAAATATTAACGTCTTTAAATAAGGATTATGGATATAATCTCGCAGATGTATTTGTTTATATGGATAAGATAATGACGTTTGAAGCAATTGTTGCTATAAATTGGTTGCTCAGAGAATTGCGTGATTATGCCCGTATGATGGACGCAATCAGTCATAAATTTGATAGATATCCAAGACATTTCAAAACAACAATGGATATTGTCACAAGAAATTACAAAAGATTACAAAAAGAATTTTCGGAAGAAGTCTTTAAGAGCCGTATTAATAAAGAATACGAATTTACATATAAAGGACTGAGATTCTTTTATCCAGACTCCACTCAAGACATCAAAGACGAAGCGGTACAGCAGAATAATTGTGTGGCAAGTTACATAGATCGAGTCATTGATGGCGAATGCCATATTATGTTCTTGAGAAGAGTAAAAGAACCAAACAAATCGTTAGTGACGATTGAAATACAAAATGGACGAATCGTACAAGCACTGCAAAGATTCAATGATCCTCTAACTGCCGATCAACAAGAAGCGGTTGATGCATGGAATAAACATTTTAGTAAGAAAGGTAAGGTGGCAGCATGATTAATATTAATGAATTGACAACAGATCATAAGATTAAATTAAAGAAATCAATGGGATGCTTCGATAATCTTGGCGAGGTATGTGAGATTGTTAAGATTGATACAGATGAAAATGTTATTAATTTTAGATTTGGTGTAGATGGAGTACATCTTGGCGTGATGTCAGGAGATGAATTGGAAAAATATTTTGATGTTATTGAACCAACTGTTATTCCTGATGATTATGAGTGGCATCCATATGGTTTTATTGAAGATAATCAGGTTATGTATCATGCTCTTAAGAGTGGTAGTATTTCGATGGAGACTACATATGATGGAGATGGAACAATTTCTGTTGTGTATGAGCACCCTGAAAATCCTTATCGGCAAATTAAAAATGGGCAAAGAGGTAGGTTTTATTGTGAAGATTTGAAAGTAGCATTTTTTAAATTAAAGAAAACATACTATGACAAATTATATGAAGATATACAAGAAGAAGTCATGTTGGATTTTGTTAAAAATAAAGACAAATTAGAGCCAGTTGAAGTCAATGAATAGTAGGATGCAATGATAGATAATGTTAAATTAACAATCAGAATATTTTCAATTGCTGTGTGCGTATTGTTGTATGTAGCTGCTTGGGTTTGGTTCATAATTACTGCTCGTGATGACTCGGACAATTGGGATTCACCTGTCCATGCGGTATTTCTTTTCTGGATTATGTTACATGTAGTATTCTTAATTGAGCTAATTCTATGGGCTTGGTGCTAGAAAGAGGTGATAAAGATGGGCGATTTCAAAGTTGGAGACGAAGTGTATTTTGCTTGGTACGGTGAACCATATACTGTTAAGTCTGGCATTATTACGGAGATTAAATGTCTTGGCGATCTAACATATATAATGATACAAGACAGTATAACACATGGTTTATATATGGTTCTTTTAGAAGAGATATATCGCACTGAATCAGAAATAAAAGCGGTTCTAAAACGAGAGTTTTATGGCAAGGTAAATGAGGTTAAAAAAGACATTCATACTTTAGAAGATTTGCTGAAATTTATGTATGACAATGATCTCACAGATTGGTCATCAAAATCTATAAATGGCTGGCAGACAGATTGGGTAGGTCGTGTTGCAGTAAGAGAACTAGCAAAAGAAATTTGCGGTATTGAGTTAGGAGAGTAATGTAGATGGAGAAAGAAAAGAAAAATAAATTACATACATCTGAAGAAATTTTAAATGCACTGCATGTGATTCAGGATACGTGCGAATATTATCAGAGCAATATTGTCGATAGAGATCGGTGTAAGCAATGCCCTTTATGCACGAGAATCGAAGATAATGATACGTGTACAATTACAGATTTAGAGCCTGATAATTGGAGTATTGCAGACAATCCAGATACTACGTGGCGAGCATTTGAAAAGTAGGAGATGAAGATTTATGAGTGAGAAAAATTATGGAGAGTATACGGAAGAAGCAGTTGCTGTTGCATTAAAAACAATTCAAGATATTTGTACTATTAACAAAGATAGTTGTGGTTGTAATATCACATGTCCGTTTTTAAAATTACTAGATGGCGGGACTAGGCAAATATGTCCTATTACCTCTAGTCATCCTGGTTATTGGAGATTGAACGAATTTCCGCCCAAACAATGGGTGCCTTTTTGCAAGGGATAATTACATAAGAACAAGTAAATAAAGGAGTAAATGTCGTTGAAATTAAATGACGAACAGAGAAAATTAGTAGAACAAAATCATAATTTGATTTACTCTGCTATGACAAAATGCGGTATCCGCAGACAAGATTTTGATGACTATTATGGATTCGCTGCCATTGGGTTGTGTAAGGCAGCAATTGATTATGATGAATCCAAAGCTAAATCATTCTCTACATATGCATATAAATGTATGCAAAAAGAAATTATAGCATATACTCGATGGAGATTTGCAGATAAAAGAGATGAACGACTTACCTTATCGTACAATCAGTTAATGAATGATTTAGATGAAGACGAAAAAGAATATTCTTTTTTGCTATCTGATAAAAAAAATAATGAAAAAAAATTAATTTTCTTTTTGTGTTTTGATGAACAAATGCGAATACTAAATAATAAGGACAGGTTAATTATTAATTTAAAGGCAAAAGGGTATACGAACGAAGAAATAGGAAATACCATTGGTGTTACATATCAAGCAATTCAATATCAATTGAAAAAAATTAAAAATAAATTAATCCCATCCTTATAATTTCAAAAAAGCTTTTTGCTTTTATTATTTTTTTGACGCATTTGTTATAAACGTACTAGAACGATTATAATAATGTAAGACGATCAGATACAATTATTTTTTGTTCCTGTTAGCTTTGGCAGAGTTGACAGTGGATATAAATTGATGACTTATTTACAAACTAAAAACTAACTAAACAAATTTAATAACAGAAAGAGGTAAATTCATTTGGCAGAAAACACAAAATCTAAAAGACTTTTCAACTTACCAGAAACTAAAGGTACATTCCAGTTAGAAGGACTAATTACTGATTGTGCGAAAGACGACTTTTATAAGGAAGGTAAGACACAGAAAGGTAAAGATAAACGAACATTATCTTTCGGAGTTAAAGTAGAACCTGACGTAAAAGTTGGATGTAAAATTCAGGCATTTGAAAAACCTACAGTATGTTTTATCAAACGAGAGAAAGATGGTACATACAAAACTAAAAAAATTCCTTGGGCGGATCGTTTTAAATCGGCTGAAGAATTAGGACTTGGCGAAGGTTGGGCAATTATTGGTTCAAGAGCAGGTCTTGAAAAAGAGACCAATGATAAAGGACAGGTTGTTAATAAGAAAATTGTCTTAGATCCATTTGATTTAACAAAATATACTTCAGAACATATGGCAGACAACCAGAGTGTATTCATCAAAGGAGATATTGAATATGGAAGTTTTACTGGGGAAGACGGTACTAAACGTCAGTGGTCAAGAATGTCTCCAACACAGATTAGTTTAACAAGTAAAGAAATTGATCTTGATGATGAAGAACGTAAAGTAAGATCTGATTTCAAACAGACAATGGTATTCACAAATATCGAACAGGAAAAAGAAAATGATGTGCCAACAGGACGTTTTATCGTTTATGGAAAGATTATTGGTTATTCATCTGTTGATGATGCTGAATTCTATATGACAAATAAGAAATTAGCAAAAACTTTTAAGAAGAATGTTAAGCCATATTCATCTATTGAAGTTTGGGGACATATTAAGACAGAAATTCAGACAGAAGAAGTTGAAGTAGAAGATGATGGATGGGGAGAAGCAGATCCTACAAAGAGAGTCGTAAATTCTGCAAGAAAAGAACTTATTATCACTGGCGCAAGCAAAAATAGTATTGATTCAGAAACATACACCAGAGAAGCAATTGATACAGCGATTGAAGCTATTAAAAAGGCAGAAGCAGCAAGAAGTGATTTTGGTGAATCTGATGATAAACAGACAAGTGGTTTTTCTACAGATGATGAATGGGGATCTGGTTTTGATGATTCTTCAGATGATACTGAAGGCGATGTTTGGTAAGAACAATTCTAAATCATTTCACAAATAAATAACAAAAATAATATATACATAAAGGAGTTTTACATTTGGCAAAAGCAAGAAAAGCAGCAAAAACACAGAGTAAGTTGATGACTATTATTTATGGAGAATCTTTCACTGGTAAGAGTACACTGGCAATGCAGTTAGCATATTTTAAACGACCAGATGGAAAGCCTTTCAGAATCTTATATTTAGACTCTGAATCAGGAAGTATTGATGATTATTTACCAGAATTAGAGGCAAATGGTGTAAATCTTGAAAATATTTATATTGTATACACTCAGAGTTTAGGAGAAGTTAGATATTATATTGATACGGTTAAAACAAATAGCGACTTCTATGAGCTTAACGAAAAAGGAGAAGAAACTGACGATGTAGTTTTAGATGCAGATGGTCTTCCATTTAGAGCTGATGCAATTGTCGTAGATGGATCAACAATCTTAAATCTGACCACAAAACAGGGGTTAATTGAGTTCTCTAAAAAAAGAAACCGTGTAAAAGCGGATGCTGCAAATATGACAGGCGAAGCTAGACTTGTCAAAATTGAAGGATCAGGTATGGAATTAAAAGATTACCAGACTGTAAACTTTAAAGGTCAGGATTTAATTCTTGATTTATTAGCTTCTGGGGTACATTGTGTTGTAACAGCAAGAGAAAAAGATGAGACCGAATCTAAGATGATTGATGGTAAGAGAGAAACTGTTACTACAGGTCGCAAGATTATTGATGGGTTCAAGGGCATGGATTACAATGCAAAAACAGTAATTCGTACATTCGTTGATGATGAAACTGACATGGTTTGTGCACAGATTGTGAAAGATAGAACACATACATATAAAAAGAATGAAATTGTTGAAGATCCGCAGATGTTAGCATGGCAGAAAGTTATTGACAATTCTGTTGGTAACAAAGAGTTTACACTTGGTAATGCCCTCACAAAAGCAGTTGATGTTGAACAGAAAATCTATAAGAGAGAAATTCTTGGAGAAGCAGGTAAGCCAGTTTCCGAAGAGGAAGCAGAAAAAGAAGAATCTGGCGTAACTAATGACGGAGTTTCCAATAATGAAGATTCTGTTGAGGCAGTTAGAAAGCGAATTATTAATATGATTAAACAGATGACACCTCCAGAGAAACAGGAGATGAAAGACAAGCTTGTGAAAGAAGGATTACCTACTACAATTACACGAATTAAAGATCTTGGACAGTTGAAAAAGATTGAGGAAGTTTTATCATAAAAGGATTTATGTGGCAGCCCTTTTGGGCTGTCTGATCCTTAGATATTAAGTGAGGAGTAACTGTAGTATGGCAGATGTTTTAACAGTAAAATGTGCTTATTGTAAAGAAGTAATTGAACTTGATTTAGATAAAGTACAAGAGATTGTTAAATATGACAATAGTTATTATCACAAAGAATGTTTCCGAAAAATGTGTGAAGCAAAATTATTATCCAAAAATACTAAACATGATAAATGGTTATCTGCATTATCTAAGATTGACGAATATAATCAGAAAGCACGATTGTTACTTGAACCAAGATTATTAGAAGACAAAGTATATCGGTTTATTCTTGATAATTATAATTACATTGGTTCTGTACCAGCATATGTTTTTACAAAATTGAAAAGCATTTACAAAGGTACATATCGTGGTTTGGCGAAACCAATTCCGCCAAGTGACCTTTTAGATATGTGGAAGCGTCAAATGAAATATCTTAAGAAAAATCGAACATTTTTAATACAAAAAGGAACGATGGATAAAGATAACCCAACACACCAGGTTAATTATGATTTAGCGGTTTTAGTGGGAAAATATGATAGTTATTTACGATGGAAAGAGAAACAGAAATTAAATGAAGTAGACAAAAAGAATAATGAAAAATTTGCAAAATCTTTTGTTGAAACAAATAATATCACAACTCAAAAAACTGTAGTAACAGCCACACAAGACGATAACATGGATGACATTTTAAGTGATATTTTTGGTGAGGGACTTGATTGACAGAAGAAACAGTAGAACGTAAAAGTGTAACTAACATTCAGAGTGAAATGATGTTTATCGGTGCCTTGTATAAACAACCAGATTTATATGTTTCTTACGGTGGATATATGAGAAGTCAGTATGATTTCAGTGATGAGGCATGTAAATTCTTCTATGATATGTTTGAGATTATGTACAAAACATTTACTCAGACGATTGAGGAAGACAAGGTAAATATGTTCATGAGTCAATCAGATGAAAGACTTAGGACATATAAAAGATACAAAGGGTGGAAAACAATTTCATCATGGATGCAGGTTGCAGATTGTGATGATTTTAAAAAATATTATAATCTCGTTAAGAAATATTCTCTTGTAAGAGAGTATGACAGAAATGGATATCCTGTTCAAAGAATTTTAAACCATAGATTATTTGAAAAATGGGAAGCAAAAGATATTTATAGAGTGATTCGATCTCAAGCAGATAAAATTAACACTGTTATTAGTGCAGGCGAAGATTCTGTCTTGTTGAATAGTGGTGTTGAATCACAGGTTGAGTCATTTTTATCAAAGCCAGATTTAGGAATTCCGTTACCTTGGGCGATTCTCAATAAGATGTTCAGAGGGTGTCGACTTGGAAAGGTAATTTTCAATGGATTCTTAAGTAATGAAGGAAAATCAAGAAATATGATGTTGTTGATCGCATATATCGTATTGGCAATGGACGAGAAATTTTTATTACTCAGTAACGAGATGGACGAAGATGATTTACGAAATTGCTTAGTCGTTACAGTGATCAATAACAAATGTTTTAAAGAGCTTCATGGGGTTGATATTGAAAAACCAGAAGAAGAAATAGTTCTCGGTATTTACAGAGATAACAATGGCAATGTGATTGAAAGAAAAACAAATGAAAATGGCGACTTTATTGAAACAGAAGAGGAGTACAAACATAGAGTAGCTACGACGTCAGATGAGTTTCAAAAAGTTATGCAAGTTGCAAAATGGGTAGATCAGAAACGTCAAGGAAAATTATATTTCAAAGATGTTGGCTCTGATTACTCAGACTCAGCATTAGAGTTTGAATTTAGAAAACATCGTATGTTATATGACGTGAAATATTGTGGTTATGACACGTTAAAAGGTTATCGTATTGATGATTGGCAAACGGTGAAACAGACAGCCACAAAAATTAAAGAGCTTATGAAAGAAATTCATATGTTTTGCTTCTCTGTATTCCAGTTAACTGATGATACGGTGTATACAGATATATTCCAGCTAAGTAGTAATAATATTGCCAATGCAAAACAGATTAAGCACGTTGCTGACATCTTAATGCTTGGTAAAAGATTACATCCTGACGAATATTACAAATATCAGTATATATCAATTAGTGATTGGGGAGAGCCACAGGCGCACGATCTAAAAAAGGACAAGACATATTTCTGTATTAAGGTTGATAAAAACCGAGGCGGTAACAAGAATGTTATTCCAATTTTTGAAATCAACTTGGATTTAAATACTTGGGATGAAATAGGATATGTCATAAAACGAGAGAAAAACGGAGCGTAGGTTATGGATGTAGCACAGCTAAAAGAATATATATACGACAATAATTATGTAGAAAATATTCTGAAAGATATAGGCTGTCATCATATTAAATATCATTCGTCTGGATATTGGAGCTGTGCAAATAAAGATGGGGATAATGAATCCGCAGTTATTACATATAACAACGAAAACCTAAATTGCACAAATTATACAAGAAAAATGACAGCAAAAGAAAGACAGACAGATTTAATTGACTTGGTATGTTTTACAAAAAGTCTGTCTTTCCCAGACGGTTTAAAATATCTAGCCAATTTGATCGGCATAGATTATTATCATGATTTTAATGAGCAACTGCCAGAAAGTTTGCAGATCACTCAATTGATTCATGATATGAAAGAAAATATAGAAACCGAAGAAGATAAACCAGTCAAACCAATTTCAAAACGAATTCTTTCTTATTATATGGACTATGTTAATGATCTGTTTTATGAAGATCATATTACTTATTTAACACAGAAAGAATTTAATATTGGCTATGACGAAGATACAAACAGAATTACAATACCTATTTTTTCTGAAATTGGCGATTTGGTAGGTGTTAAAGGACGATTGTTCAAGAAAGAGTTAGATAAACATGATTTGAAATATTTATATATTGAACCATGCGCTAGACAAAGAATCTTATACGGATTGAATAAAACTCTACCTTATATAGAAAGGGTTGGAAGAGTATATGTTGCAGAAGCAGAAAAAGCTGTCATGCAGCTATGGTCATATGGATATCAAAATGTTGTGGCAACTGGCGGCAAGCAAGTTTCAAGACAGCAAATTGATATGTTAACAAGACTCGGAGTTGAAGTAGTATTTATTTTTGACAAAGATGTTGAGTTAGAAGAGATTCAAAAGCTTGGCGATCGTTTTATTGATGGAGTTCCGATTTCATATATTATGGATAATTCAAAAGAAGGAATCCTTGATGAAAAAGAATCACCTACTGATGATCCTAAAAAATGGGAACTATTGTTAAATAACTATTTGTATACACTTAAATAAGAACAGGCAGGTTATACATATAAAATACAAATTATATGAAGGTGGCACAAATGATACCTCTAATGTTGTGCCAGAAATTTTAAGAAATAGAGGGATTGATGATTATGAAACGTATTTGAACCTCGATGATAGCGTAATTCAAGATTATGCTGATTTAGAGGGTATCAAAAATGCAGTAAATACAACGATTTTTGCACTTGAAAATGGACATAAAATCGGTATTTTAATTGACGAGGACGTAGACGGATTTTGCTCAGCTTCAATGGCATACATGTATTTAAATCGTATTAATAATGAACTTTATGACAGCAAGAGTAACATTTGTTACTTATTGCATAAAAAAGCAAAAGCTCACGGATTAAGTGAAGATATTACTATACCTGAAGACGTAAAACTTTTAATAATCCCAGATGCAGGCACCAACGATGTAACACAGTGTGCAGAACTTACAAATCGTGGCGTACAGATTGTAATTCTTGATCACCATGAAAAAGAAGAATCTGAAATTAAAATGCCAGAGGAAGTTGTAATTGTAAATAACCAGTGCAGTCCACGCTATAAGAACAAAGACTTATGTGGGGCAGGCGTTGTTTATAGATTTTTGCAAGCAATGGATGACGAATTATGGATCAATTATGCTGATGATTATTTAGATTTATGTGCATTAGCGAATATCGGTGATGTCATGGATATGAGATCATTTGAGACACGTCGTTTAGTGGATAAAGGGATTCAGAATATTCAGAATAAATGCTTCAAAGCGCTGATTCAGGCACAAGATTATTCAATGCATAGTATTGTAAATATTCATAACATTCAATGGTATATTGTTCCAATTATCAATGGTATGGTACGATTTGGTTCTTTGAAAGATAAAGAATTAGTTTTTAGAGCATTTATTGAAGACTATGAGGTATTTGACTATAAGAAAAGAGCAACAAAAAACAACCCTGCGGAAGTAATCAAAGAGAATATTTACGATCGTGCTGCTCGATTATGCAAAAATGCTAAAGGCAAACAGGATCGTCAAAAGAAAAAGATGGTTCCGATTATTATGAAAGAGGCAGAAAAAGATAAAGATAGTAAGATTACTATTCTTGATGTTACAGAAACATTAGATAGCAGTTTGACAGGATTGGTTGCTATTAAGATTGCTGAAGATATGAACAGACCATGCTTATTATTACGAAAGCATACTAACCCAGAAACAGGATTAGTAGAAATGAGTGGTAGTGCAAGGAATGTAGATCATAGCCCAATTGATAGTTTGAAAGATGTAATATCCGAGACAAATTCATTTTTATGGGCAAAAGGTCACGCCAATGCATTTGGATGTTCGACAGATAATATCTCTGAAGCAATCACAGAATTAAACGACAGACTGAAAGATATTAAATATGATGCAACTTATAGAGTTGATTTCATTGTAGATGCTTGCAGATTAGATTTTGAACTACTACAGGAAATGTCTAAATTGGATGATATTCGTGGGCAGGGCATTGATGATCCGATGATTGCTGTCGAGAATATCACATTAAATAAGGAAGAAATTAATGTTGTTGGTAAGAAAATGGATACAATGCAATTTAAGATTAATGATATTCCATGCGTGATGTTTAGATGCGATGAACAAAACAAGATTTATGATTGGATTATGAACGATTTTTCTGACGAAGGCACAGTTACATTTGAATTAGTAGGAACTGCACAGACTAATATCTTTAACGGAATTAGACAATATCAAATTGCGGTTGATGATCTTAATGTTCTGAGCATCACAACAGATGAAGAATTAGATGAAGATATTTGGGATTGAGGTGAAAGTTAGTGAGCAGTTCATTACATACACATTCGCATTATTCATTGTTAGATGGATATGCATTACCTGAAGAAAATTTACAAAGAGCAGAAGAGATAGGGTTAAAAGCTCTAGCTATCACGGAACATGGAAATGAATATAGTTGGTGCTATTATGATAAGCTTCATGAGAAATACCCAAGTGTTAAATTAATCTTCGGTGTTGAATTTTATGAATGTTTTGATATGAAAGAACAAAACAAGGAAAGCAAATATTTCCATTTAATTGTTTTAGCAAAGAATGAGAATGGTAGAAAAGCAATTAATCAATTGGTAACTGATTCAAATTTTCATGGATTTTACTACAAGCCACGAATTGATCTGAATGCGTTGAAACCATATGCTAAGGATCTGGTTGTGAGTAGTGCTTGTTTAGCATCTAAACTTGCTAGAGAGCCAGATTATCAGAAATGTGTTGAATATGTTCGTGAATACAAAGAGATTTTTCCACATTTTTATTTAGAAATGCAGTCACATTCACATCAGGATCAAATGGTATATAATCAGAAAATTTTACAGCTTTCAGTAGACACTAATACACCATACATTATCACAACTGATAGTCACGCTGCTAGAAAAGAAGATTTATATTATCAGAACTGGCATGTTAAACTTGCTCACGATACTGAAACCGCAGCAGAAATTTACGAAGGATGTTATTTGCAATCTGATGATGAAATTCATGCAATTATGGATAGTCAAATTGGAGAAGATGCAGTAACTAAAGGGCTTGAAGAAACTGATAGGATTGCAGATTTAATTGATGAAATCCATATGCCATTTCAAGCACCTCAGTTACCATCTTTCCCATTACCAGAAGGGTTTGAAGATAATTATTCTTATTTAAAGTATCTGATTGATACAGGGTGGGTAAAACGAGGATTCGATAAATTACCAGAAGATGAGCAGAAACTCAGAAAAGAAAGAATTGATTATGAGCTAGATATTATTCATTCGATGGGATTCGATGGATACTTCTTGATTGTTTGGGATTTTATCAATTTTGCAAGAGAAAATGGTATTCCAATTGGTGCTGGTCGAGGTAGTTGTGCAGGTAGTTTGGTGTGTTACACGATTACAATTACAGACTTAGATCCTATCAAATATGGACTGATTTTTGAAAGATTTTTAAATCCAGAGCGAATTTCAATGCCAGATACAGATACAGATGTTGGTACACGAGATGAGATTATCCAATATTTGATCGATAAGTATGGCGAAAACAGAGTATGCCAGATTATCAATTTCAGTTTTATTACTCCAATTGTGGCAATCAAAGATGTTGGCAAGGTTTTAGGGTTCAATTATCACGAGATGGACAAACTAAGTAAAAAATTTGTATATGACACGATTGAAGAATCTTTATTGAATAACAGAGATTTAGCAGAGAATCCAAGATATGAAGAGCTTTTTGACGTTGCATCTCATCTTGCAGGTAGAGTAAAAACAGTATCTTCTCATGCAGGTGGTGTTGGAATTGTAGATACAGATATTAGCGATTATATGGCAATGAAACTTGGAACTGACGGAGAGCACGTTATTCAAGTAGATAAACGTATCGTTGAAGAAATTGGAATTATTAAATTTGATATTCTGGGTGTTGCCACATTAAACACTGTAAAAGAAGCTGAAATTGACGCAGGGTTAACTGAGTTTGATGTAAATATTAACAATCCAAAGTTTGAAATGGATAAAGGATCATATGAATTATTGCGTAGTGCAATGACGAATGGTGTTTTCCAAGTTGAAAGTGCTGGCATGAAGGATTTGTTGGTTAGGTTACAGGTATCAAACATGGAAGAGTTGGCAGCTGTATTAGCACTGTATAGACCAGATGCAATGGATGTCTTAGAAGAATTTATTGAGTACAAACATCACCCAGAGAAAATTACATATATCCATCCAGATATGGAGCCAATCTTAAAGGAAACATATGGATGTATGATTTATCAGGAGCAATTACTTGATATTGTTCGTAAATTTGGTGGTCGAAGTTATGGAGGAGCCGACTTATTCCGTAAGGCGATTGGTAAAAAGAATATTGAACTTGTGAAGTCTGAATCTAAAAAGCTTTATTACGAGATTATTGAGAATGGATACCCCGAAGAAATTGCAAAACAGATTAGCGAGACGTTATCCCAAAAAGGGGGATACTTATTCAATAAAAGTCATGCGTACTCCTACGCTGTATTATGCTTACAAACAGCGTTTTTAAAGAAACATTATGCGTTGTGTTTTTTTAAGGCATTATTGAATCGTAACAAAGATAAGGCAGGAATGGTAAATAAATATATTCTTGATGCCAAGGCGTTTAAGATTCAAGTATTACCACCAAACTTAAATAAATCAATGATGAATTTCAGTATTGACGATGTGTATATATTGTTTGGATTATCGGCTATCAGTGGTATTGGAGAAAAAATTGCAAAGGTAATTCTTGAAGACCGTGATGAAAATGGTAAATTCATAGGGTTTGAAAACTTTTGCGAACGTATTAATCCAAGTAAATCACAGGTTATTCAGTTGATCAAAGCAGGTGCAATTCCAACAAAGAATAAACGTAAAACTTTAATTCAGTATTTGAAATCTATGTATCAGCCAACAACATTCAAGCCAGTTGCAAAAGCACCGAGTTACAAACAGTTACTTATTAAATGGGATATTGACGCTGAAGATTACCGTATAGGTGAGAAGAAATATGATTACGACAAAGATGCAATATTAAAAGCTTACAACGATAAAAAGTATGAACTGTATAAAGATAAGGAAAAAGAACGATTTCAGAAATTTATCGCAAAGAATCAAAAATATCTTGAGAATGAAGATTTTTGGGAATTTGAAGCATTGCAAATCTTTATCAACGATAACCCATTTGATCAGGCATACAAGTATATGTCAAAACAATTTCAAGATGTTGAAAATGGAGATGATTGTACTGTGGTTGCAGTGATCGCTAAAGTTGATAAAAAGAAAGACAAAAATAAAAAGACATTTGCGTATGTGAATTTATATTCTAGTTTTGGATTGACTGAGGCAATAGTCTGGCACTCACAATTGAAAGAATATGAAGACTTAATCGTAAAAGGGAATCAGATTGCTATGTTGTGTAGAAAAGATTCAGATGAGAAGGTTATCGCAAAGAAAATTAAACCATATAAACAATGGCTAGAAGATATTAAAAAAGTGAAGGGGGTCGTCGCCTAAAGTGGTGGATAGTACAAAAGAATATGAGTTTGAGATTGTCCCATTATATCAGATTTATTATAATGCAGAATCTTTATTTGGGATTTACACATTCTGTACAGCAGAAGATTTGCCAGAATGCAAACCATATAACAATAATGATTTTGATGACTTATCCGATAAAAAAATGAACAAATGTGGCAAATTGGTTGGTAATATGCAGGAGTTGTATTTAGGAACGAAATATAAGGTTAAAGCCAATATGACATATTCTAAGAAATACAATGAATACCAATATAAACCACTTTCTATAGTTGCTGAAGTTCCTAAAACTTTTGAAGCCCAAAAGGTATTTTTAAAAACACAGACGAATGCAACGATCGCAGATCAGTTAATTGCGAAATACCCTAATGTTGTTGAAGATGTAATGAATGGTCAGTTAGAAATGATTGACCATTCAGAAATCAAAGGACTAGGAGATAAAACTTGGAAGAAACTTAGAGATAAAATTATTAAAAATTATGTGATTTCTGATATTGTTGTAATGTTACAACCATATGGAGTTACATTACCAACGATTGAAAGATTGTTGAAATCTGAACCTAATCCAAGTGTTTTAAAAAAACAGATTGAACAAAATCCATATATACTCACTAGAGTAAAGGGCATGGGGTTTAAACGAGTTGATGATATTGCGCTCAAATTAAAACCAGAATTGCGATGCTCAAATCAACGGTTAAATGCATTTATTTCTTACGACTTGCATCGAGTTGGTGATAATGATGGACATACATATGTATATATCAAAAATTTAAGAAGCGATATTAGTAATGCAGCGTCTGAATGCCTACCTATATTTGACGAATGGCTTGATGAAGAATCAGATAAAAAAATACCAAATTATTTATATACATCTGGAGATAAAATTGGTCTGAAATCGTATTATACAATTGAAATGGATATTTACGAACTGATTAAAGATATGGAGAAATATTCATTTGGGAATATAACAGATTACAAACCAATAACAGGTAGTGAGATTAGTCAGACGATTTCTGAAGTTGAAGATGAAGAAGGGTTTATGTTTTCAGAAGAGCAAATTACAGGAGTTAACAAAGCATTAAATTGCCAAGTTGTGTTTATTTCTGGAGAAGCTGGAACTGGTAAAACAACAATTCTGAAACCAATTATTAAATGCTACCAAAAAAGAAATAATAGCATTGTTGCGTGTGCTTTATCTGCAAAAGCAGCCCAAAGAATTAAAGAAGCAACAGGCTTAGACTCACGGACTATTCATAGGTTACTTGTAGCAGAAGGTATTGATAGTTTTTGTTATAACCAAGATAACCCATTACCTGCTGATGTAGTAATTATGGACGAAAGTAGCATGACAAATGCGAGTCTTTTCTATAATTTTTTATTAGCAATTCGACCAGGAACACGATTAATTTTTTGTGGTGACTATATGCAGTTGCCACCAATTGGATTTGGTAATATTTTCTCGGATCTGTTAAAAAAGAAAGGTTTAAATAGTGTGCAACTTACCAAACCGATGAGACAAGCAGAAAAATCTGGTATTTTAACGGATGCAAGAAAGATTCGCAGAGGGATTAATCCATTGGATAGCCCACAATTAAAAATTGTTCATGGTGAACTAAATGATATGTTTTATTTGTTCAGGAAGAATAGAGAGTCATTGTTTAATATGGCAGTAAAGCAGTATATCAAATCTGTTAAAGAGGAAGGGATTGACAATGTTGTGATTATTTCTCCACGAAGAAGTAATTGTACGAACAGTACAGATGAATTGAACAAAGCAGTACAGAAAGAATTATTTGCTAGTAGTAATAAACCATTTGTTGAATTCAAAGATCATAAATACTATTTAGGAGATAAGGTATTACAGACCTCAAATGATTACGAGCGAGATGTGTTCAATGGGGATATTGGATACATTACAGCGATTGATAAAGAAAAAGAAATATGTTTAGTGTCTATGAATGCAAATATCGAAGAAAAGATGATTGAATATTCTTTCGCTCAGTTAGGGCAACTGCAATTAGCATATGCATTAACCACGCATAAACTTCAAGGATCGGCTGTACAAACTGTGATCGGTATTATTGACAATACGCATTACAAATTGCTTGATAACTGTATGTTATATACGATGTTGACACGAGCTAAGAAAAGATTTGCGCTCCTTGCAGAGCCAGAGGCGTTCAAAAGATGTATCGTGACAAATCATAATAAGAGACGCACATGGCTGAGCTTAAAAAATTAACTTTATTCTTTGCACCTATTGACAGGGTGCAAGAAGTATGATAAGATACCAATATGTTAATGAAAGGAGATGCAAAAATGAGAAAAAGATTTTTAATGAAAGTTGTCTCGTTTAGTTTTTTAGCAATGTGTTCGGGCTTTATGACTCACACGGTTAAAGCAGAGGAGCGACCCTCGGTAGAGGCTTCAACCTTATCAACAGAGACAACTGTTGCAGAAAATAAGCAAGGCAATGTGATTTCAGACAATCCAATCAGCCAAAGCGTTGCATTAAAAGATGTTCATGAGCATTATCAGAAATGTAAGAAAGCTGATGAAGAGCAAGCAAGACAGATTCGATTAGGAAAACTTCGAAAGAAACGATTGCGAATTAAACGACAGCGGCTGAAGCGAAAGCGAGAACTTGAAAAGAGTTCACTTGGAACATTTTTGATCACGGCATATTGTCCATGTTATGAATGTTCTGAAGGATATGGATCTAAGATTGCTTGGAATCATGCAGGGCATAAATTTGCTCGACCATATCATACGATTGCGGTTGATAAAAACATTATCCCTTATGGAACAAGAGTTAAGATTGAGGGATACGGTGACACAATCTTTGTGGCAGAAGATTGCGGAGGCAAAGTAAAAGGAATGCATGTAGACGTGTTCAAATCAACACATTCCGAAACAATAAATGTGCAACAGCACAGAAAAATATATGTAGTAAAGTAATTGGCAGTTACTGAAAGACATAGAAAACACAAATTAAAATAATTAACTAAACAATATAAACAAGAAAAGGAAAATCCAAAAATTATGAAAACTGAATATGTGAAAGAAATGAATGTCTTGATCGACAGAATCAATGATGCTTCATATGCGTACTACGCAGAGGATAATCCGATCATTTCAGATAAAGAATTTGACGATTTATGCGCTGCTTTAGAACGACTTGAGAAAGATTCTGGCGTTGTTTTGAATAATTCGCCCATCCACCACGTTCAAGGATTTATAATTGATTCTCTGGCTAAAGTAAAGCATACACGCCCAATGTTATCAGCTCAGAAGACGAAGGATGTCAATGAGGTCAAAAAATTTCTTGCGGATAAAATTGGTGTTTTATCGTGGAAAGAAGATGGTTTGACGGTGGTACTAAGGTACGAAAAAGGACGCTTAAAACAAGCAATTACAAGGGGAAATGGAGAAATTGGAGAAGATGTGACTCATACAGCACGTATGATTTTTAATTTACCTCTTGAGATTCCTGATAAGCGTAGTATTGAGGTACGTGGCGAATCAGTTATCAGTTATGAAAACTTCCAGAAAATAAATGAAGCGTTGCATGGTAAATACAAGAACGCAAGAAATCTGGCAGCAGGCACAATTAGACAGTTAGATGCGAATGTAGCGAAGGAAAGAAAGCTCGCCTATAAAGCATTTGAGTTAGTCAAAATTGATGGCGTATCTGAAGAAGAAATGCCAAGTATTGCAGATAGTTTTAAATATCTTGCAGAGCAGGGATTTGACGTTGTAGAACATCAGATTGTTAATCGAGATAATGTCGAAGAATATATTGAGAAATTTGATCCAGAGGCATATGAATATCCTGTTGATGGTTTGATTTTTACTTATAACGATTATCAGTATGGTAAATCACTTGGAACAACAGGACATCATCCATTAAATATGATGGCGTTAAAGTGGATCGATGACCTTTACGAAACAACAATCAGAGATATTGAATGGAATACATCTCGTACAGGGTTGATTAATCCAGTTGCAGTATTTGATCAAGTTGATCTTGATGGTGCAGAAACTACAAGAGCCACATTACATAATATAAGTTACATTGAAGGATTAGAGCTTGGTGTAGGCGATACGATTCAGGTTTATCGTAGCAATATGGTAATTCCAAAAGTACACGATAATTTGACAAGAAGCAATACATTTAAGATTCCAGATACTTGTCCAACCTGCGGTGGCGAAGTAAAAATCATCAACGAGAATGGCAGTAAGGTTCTGAAATGTATGAATCCTAACTGTAAGGCAAAGCTATTAAGCAAGTTTGTGAACTTTGTTTCCAGAGATGCAATGAATATTCAAGGTTTATCTGAGGCAACACTGAAAAGATTTATTGATCTTGGATGGCTAAAAGATTATACAGATATTTATAATTTAGCAGAGCATAAAACTGAGATGAAGAACCTTGATGGATTTGGTGCAAAAAGTGTTTCTTCCTTATTAAATAGCATCGAGGAAAGTCGCAGATGTAAACTGGTTAATTTTGTAACAGCACTTGGTATTGAGCTTGTCGGGAAGTCAACGGCAAAGGATATTTGCAAGCTTATTGATAAGATTTCTCTATCGAATAATGAAAATCCATACGATGTATTTATTAAAAGAATCAAACAGAGAAAATATTTTGGTCATATTGATGGCATCGGTATTGCAACTTCATTATCAATGGATGCTTATTTCGGAGACAATCTTGAAATGGTCGAGAAACTAGCCGAAGAACTTGAATTTGAAATGCCAGAAAGCAAGAAAGAATCTGTTGCTAACCTCACAGGAATGACTTTTGTTGTAACTGGTAAAGTAAATAAGTTTGCCAATCGTAATGCGATCAAAGATGAAATTGAGTTCAGAGGTGGCAAGGTTGCAGGATCTGTATCAAAGAATACGAATTATCTTGTGAACAATGATGTAAATTCTACAAGCAGTAAGAATAAAAAGGCACAGCAGTTAGGCATTCCGATCATTGATGAAGATGAATTGATTAAAATTCTGAAGGGAGAAAATTAAATATGAGTAAAGAGAAAAACACTGTATGGAAGATTCCAGTAATCATTCTAGTAGGAGTTGTGGCGGTATTTCTAGCTTGTACATTTGGAGTTCAGAGTTCGCAGAATCATGCAATTTCATTAGAAGAACAGGTTGACAAAGCAAAATCCGACATTAACGTACAGGAGAAACGTAGGGTTGATCTGATTTATAACTTGGCAGATTGTGTGAAATCTTATGATAAACATGAGGCAAATACACTTAAAGAAATCGTTAAAGGACGTAGTTCTAAAGGAACTGTTGAAAATGCAAGCACAGCAATTGCAGCAGTTACAGAATCTTATCCAGAACTCAAGGCAGATAAGAACTATAAAAGGCTAATGAATGAATTATCTGTCACAGAGAATTTAATTGCCGAATATCGCAGTAACTATAATCAGCAGATCAAAGAATATAACAGATATGTAAAGAAATTTCCAACACGAATTTTCTTAAGTAATCTTGGATATGAAACAAAGAACTATACTTATTTAGAATATAAGGATGCTCCCGAAACTGCACCTCAGCATTTATTTGGAGAGTAACATATGAAGCAACGCAAAGGATTGAATTTTGGCAATTATGAGATAACTCCAAGGGAAATCTTAGCGAGTGTAACATTGATCGCAGTCATGCTGGTGTTTGGAATCGTTATCAGTAGTAATATTGATAATTCCATCCTTGACAAAAATGAAGAGTATAATCATGCACTTAAGATAAAAAATGATGATGTTTTTCAATATGGTATGGAAACCAATGTAGGTAACGCTTTTGTTTATGGGAAGTTAGAACCTGTAGACACAGTTACATACAAAGAAATTGGTGGTAAATATTATTATGTCAGAAAAGTCAGACAAGAGTATCGCAGGCATGAAAAAATTGAAAGAGTAAAAGGCAGTAAAGGAAAAGTCCATTACAGAAAGAGAGTTTGGTATTCGTGGGATGACATGTGGAGAGAAAGTAAGACTTGCAAAAAGATTAAATTTGCAGGCAAAAAATTCAAGGAAGATAAGATTGATTTCATAGGAAGTCATTACCTAAAAAGAATTTATCATTCTGCTCGTGTCAGGTATGAATACTATGGTATGGAAGCAAAACCAGTTAAGGGAACTGTTTACACAAAACTAAAAAATAACACTATGACAACTTGTGATTTAAATAAGTCAAATTTACATAAAACGGTTGAGTCATATAAGTCGAGTGGAGAAGTTTTGAAAGCAATATTCTGGATTTTTTGGATTATCTTAACTGGCGGTCTAACGTATAGTTTCTATTATATTGACAATGATTGGTTGGAGTGAAAAGTATGATAGGTAAACTTATTGATGTTACAAACTTTAATCGACAGCAGGCATTTAAGTTTATAGCGACGAAATGTACAAAATGTGATATTTACGGTAAGTGTACTAGAGAAGATAAGAAAATATGTAGTGATAAAACAGATTATCTTTTAGAAAAATTTAGAAGAGAAGAAGAATAGAAGAAACCAAAAGATTTTGCGAGTGTAAGCCACAAAGGGACTTATGTAAAATACACATATAAAAAAGAATAAAGGAGAATTTATTATGGATTTTGGAACAGCAATTGATGCAATGAAAGATAAAAGAAAAGTAGCAAGAAAAGGTTGGAATGGGAAAGGTATGTTTTTATATTATGTTCCAGCAGGAGCTTATGCGCCATGTACAGATATTGCAAAAAGCATTGTGAATGAAGACGGATTAGTCGAATATGGAGCATATATTGCAATGAAAACAGCACAGGGGAATGTAGTTCCTTGGCTTGCAAGTCAGACAGATATGTTGGCTGAAGATTGGATGATTGTAGAATAGGAGAGTTAAATCATGAAAATTAAAACATTAAAGGATACAGCAGAATTAATGTGCAGCGAAGATTATAGAGACAGATTTGTTGCAGAATGTAAACAGTTAGAAATTAGATATCAGGGATTAAAAAAGATGTTAGATAAGTGGGATCGTGGAGAATTAGAGTTCACTCCAACATGTACGAGAGGAATCTATGTCAGGCAGCTTATGTGTATGGAAAATTATCTGTCTGTATTATACGACCGAGCGCAGATTGAAGAAATTTGTGTTAGATAAAATTAATCTTTGATGAAAGGGATAACAGATGAAGAAATTATTAACTTCGTTATTTGTTGAAGACAAATATCATGCAGGAACAATCTTAGGTACAATCTTAGGATTAATGGTTGTAATTGCTGTCAATTTTGCAATCGTAAATTTGTTTATTTGGTTGCTACATTTTGTTGTGGTAAATCCGCTAATTGTTCCAACGAAAACAAAATGGATTATCGCAGTAATTCTTACAATTTTAGAAAACATCTTTAATAGGTAGGTGATTAAATGGCTTTGATTGGAGCAATGTTAGGAGATATTTGCGGTTCTCAATATGAGTTCCGCAGACCTTACAATTTAGATTGGAAGAACTGTGAATTGTTTACAGATAAATGTAAATTTACAGATGATACAGTTTTAAGTATTGCAACAGGAATGTGGCTGTTGGATGATGACGATGAACATAAACATAACAAAGAGCCTTGGGAGTTCTACTTAGAATATGGCAAGAAATATCCTGGTATGGGATATGGTGAAATGTTTGAAGACTGGTTATACGATGATGGAAGTCGTGTTAATGAAAGCTTTGGAAACGGATGCGCCATGAGAATTTCGCCTATCACAATGTATTTTAATGGATTTGCTGATCGTCCAGATGTACTGAATTATTACATAGATTTAGCACAATGGACATGTGAGAAAACTCATCGTCATACGGAATCTTATAAAGGAGCATCGATTGTAACAGGCTGTTCTTTTATGGCTCGTTGGGGTAAATCAAAAGAAGAAATTTATCAATATGCATTAAAAAGTTATCCATCCAGTCAATATACATATGGTGTTGATCGACCACTCGATGATTATAGAAAGAATTATGTTTGGTCTGCGACAGTTCAAGATAGTGTTCCTGTGGCAATCAGATGTTTCTTAGAGAGCGAAGATTATGAATCATTCTTAAGAAATGTATTGTCTTTGCCATGTGACACAGATACGATTGCTGCTATTGGCGGTGGTATCGCAGAAGATTTCTATAAGAAAACACTTGATAATTCAAATGAGCTTTTAGAAAGATATTTGCCAAAAGAATTATTAGATGATGTGAGTAAAATTTATAACGAAATGCCATAAGATAGGTGATTAAATATCATAAAGAAAATCTTAAAATTTTTCTTGTCGATGATCGTACTGACCATCGTTTGGCTTCTTGCAACATTCATATCTGTTGGTGTATTTGCATTTACGTTTTGGATGATAACAAATATTGTAATACCAATTGGAGTAGTAATAATTGTAGCAATTGTATTAATGGCGATCGCCTTCTATGTGGTGGCATCGTTCATGGATTGATGATGTATAAAACTAAAATATAGTATAAGGAGAAAATGAGTATATGACAAAATTAGAGCAGTTAAATTTATTAAAGGATAGAAAAGCAGTCTTAATCGCTAGAGGCAAAGATAATGGCAAAATCGTAACAAAAATCAACAGAAGAATTAAGAAATTAGAAAAGGACTTATAGAGATGGCAGGAGATAAAAGTAATGTTTTAATCGCTCTGGTTGGACGATCTGGAGCAGGCAAAAGTGTCTCAGCGAAGTATCTGGAAGACATTTACGGTCTGAAATATCTACGATCATATACAACCAGAGAGAAGAGAGCAGACAAACTTGATGATCATACATATGTAAATCTAGCCCAGTATTCCAGAATTACAGGCAAGGTTGCAGAGAATCATTATACTGGCAATTGGTATTGTGCTACAGAAAGTCAGTGTGATGATGCAGACGTATATGTAGTTGATGTTCCAGGATTAAAACAGTTAAAAGAAAATTATCATAAGAAACATATCTTGGCATTATGTATTGATACACCAAGTTCTACACGTATTCAGAGAATGAAAGATCGTGGAGATACAAGTGATGTAATTGATGAAAGAATGAAAAAAGACGAATCTGCTTTTGAAGAAGCTTATGATTTATGCGATGCAGTTATTAATAATGAAGGAAGTTTGTCTATGACTTGTCTGAATATTATGGCTGAGCTAGAGAGATTCAAAAGACAGATTAGAGACACGGAAGGAGCGACAACAAAGGAAGTTGATCAGAACAATTAATCAGCTTAGGAATTTAGTTTCTAAACTACACATAGAAAAAGAGGTACTTGTTAAGGATGTAGAAACAGGTAAGACAATGATGATTGAGAGCGTATCAACCGAAAAGATTGATGGTGATGGTAACGATGCACGATATACGTTGAACTGCAAGAAAGCAGGAGACGGGTGCGTTACATATAGATGATGATATTATTACATAATTTATTGGAGGTCTTTTATTGAAAGTAATTAAAAGAGATTGTACTGTTGTAGATTTCGACAAGACCAAAATTTACACAGCGATTATGAAAGCAATGAAAAATGGATCTGGGTTAATTAAGGAAGATATTGCAAAACAAATCGCAAGAGAAATCGAAAATGATTGCAGTAAATTACCAGAAGAAATTGACATTTCTGCAATTGAAGCAATGGTATTTAAGAAACTTGTTGAGAAAGGGCAGGAATTAACTGCTAAAGCTTATGAAGGTTATCGCAGTGTTCGTGAGTTCCAGAGAGAGAATTATGACTCTATTGACAGCGAAGTTCTTGGGCTTATTGAGGATGCCAACGAAGAAATTAAAGATGAAAATGCAAATAAAAACTCTGTATTAAATCCAACAAAAAGAGATTATATTGCTGGTATCGTTAGCGAAGATGCAACAGAACGCTATTTACTTCCACCAGAAATTGTTCAAGCACATAAGGAAGGTATCATTCATTTTCATGACAGAGATTATTTTTTACAGAAAATGCATAATTGTGGATTATTAAATATTGAAGACATGCTTCAGAATGGCACAGTAATTAGCGAAGTATTAATTGAAAAGCCACATTCATTTTCAACTGCTTGCAATATTACGACTCAAGGCATTGCACAAGTGGCTAGTTCTCAGTATGGCGGACAGAGTATTTCTTTAGCACATTTAGCACCATTTGTAGATGTGAGTAGAAAGAAAATTAGATCTGAAGTTGAATTAGAATGGGCGCATATTGATATTCCATATAAAGAACAGCATATTGAGAAAATTGTAGCCAATAGATTGTATGAAGAAGTCAAAAAAGGTATACAGATTATACAGTATCAGCTGATCACGCTTATGACGACTAACGGACAATCCCCATTTATTTCCATTTTTATGTATCTGAATGAAGCTAAAACACCGCAAGAGAAAAAAGATTTGGCTTTATTGATTGAAGAGATGATTAGACAAAGAGATGAAGGAGTGAAAAATGAAGATGGTGTATTTGTTGCACCAGCATTTCCAAAATTAATTTATGTCCTAGAAGACGATAATTGCGATGAATCTACAGAGTATTGGTACCTGACAAAATTAGCAGCAAAATGTTCTGCAAAAAGATTGGTTCCAGACTATATATCTGAAAAGGTTATGAAAGAGCTAAAAGGCGACGTCTATACTTGTATGGGGTGCGTAGATGGTAAAGAGATGATTACATATAAAGCAAATGGGAAATTATATGTTGAATCGTTTGAGCGAGCATGGAAAAAATTATCAGATCAGTTTGAAGTTAAGCATCAGTTTAATGACGATAATCCAAACCTTTACATGGATTTGCATGATGTCTTAATTTACGACACACGAGAAGGTTTCGTGAAAACAAATCGTATTATCAGAAATGTATCAGATGAATGGTTGGATGTTAATTTTTCTAATGGACGCAGATTATTATGTACTACTGATCATGTATTTACATTGAAAGACGGTACGGAAACTTATGCTAAAGATTTACAGGTTGGCTCAAAATTAGAAATTAACTCAATGCAGTATGGAGAAGATATGCATTTATTCCACAAAGATAAAGCATGGCTGTTAGGATTCATGTTGTGTGATGGATGTTACCAGAATAATCACATTTTTGCTTCAATTGCAGCAAATGGAGAGGACGAAATTGAAGATAGATTTCATAAGACATTTAAAAAATATTTTGGAATGGATTCTAAAACTGTTTTACAAGAAAGAGAAAGAAAAGGTACATACAAAGATCTAAATGTTATCTCAGACAATAATGGTGGAATGCAGTCTACGATCAATTATTTCACATCAAAATTTGGTGGCATTAATAAAGCAAATAGACGAATCCCAAATGAAGTATTTTCTTGGGATATTGAAGCAAAGCTTGCTTTTTTAGCAGGGATGATTGACGCAGATGGATATATCAACTCTCATAACCACGAAAAAGGCTTTTGTACTGTTCAGATTGGCTCAACAAACAAAGAACTTGCATTAGGACAAATGGCGTTGGCGCAGAATTTAGGCATGCCTGCAAAGATTTATCATAATCATTACAGCAAACGAAATCCAGATCTTATTAGATATAGAGTTGAATTTCGTCCATGTGCAGGATTAATTGACTATATTGTGTGTAAAAAGAAACGTGATAACTATATTGAGTCTCCGATGATTATTTATGCAGAATCAGAAGTTAAAGAAATTAAACCGATTCATAAAAAAATGTTTAGTTATGATGTAACGACTGAAAGCGAACACTTTGAAGTGAGTGGTATTTATAGCCACAATTGCAGGTCGTTCTTAACACCTGATCGTTTCACAGACAAAGGGATTGGCAATATTGCACACGCAAAAAATTATGATCCAAAGCAGCATAAATATTATGGTAGATTTAACCAAGGAGTCGTTACATTATCTCTTCCAGATATCGCATTATCTTCTAAAAAGAATATGGATGAATTTTGGGCATTGTTTGATGAACGAACAGAATTATGTCATAAAGCACTTAAAGAAAGACATAAACGTCTCCTTGGAACAAAGTCAGATGTAGCACCTGTTCTTTGGCAGTATGGGGCATATAGCAGACTGAAAAAGCATGAGGTAATTGATCCATTATTATTTGATGGATATTCAACTATTTCATTAGGCTATGCAGGATTATATGAATGTGTCAAATATATGACTGGGCATTCTCATTCAGATGGTGGAGTTGGTGAAAAATTTGGATTAGAAATCATGAAGCGAATGAATGACAAATGTGAGCAGTGGAAGAGTGAAGAAAATATTGATTACAGTATTTACGGTACGCCTTTAGAGTCTACAACGTATAAATTTGCCAAGTGTTTAAAGAAACGATTTGGTAATGATGTGTTTAAAAAAATTGATGGTAAAGATAGAAATTACATTACAAACAGCTACCATATTCCTGTATTTGAAGAAATTGATGCTTTTGACAAACTGCGTATTGAAGCAAAATTCCAGAAACTTAGTCCAGGAGGGGCAATAAGTTATATTGAAACTCCTAATATGGAACATAATGTAAGTGCTTTATTGGAAGTAATTAAATATATGTACGATCATATTATGTATGCAGAAATCAATACAAAGAGTTGTTATTGTGAAAAATGTGGATACTCTGGAGATATTCCATTAGTTGATGAAGATGGTATTTTGAAATGGAGATGTCCTCAGTGCGGAAATGAAGATGGTTCTACTATGGATATTGCATTCAGATGCTGTGGTTACATTGGGACTTCTAAGAATGGAGGTAATCAGGGAAGATATGGGGATATCCATGATCGAGTTTACCACTTAGATGATAAGGAGCTGAATAGATGAGATACGCTTCAATAAGAAAAATGGACATTAGCAACGGAGAAGGGCTTGGCGTAGCCCTCTTCGTTCAAGGATGCCACTTCCATTGTAAGAATTGTTTTAATAAAGAAACGTGGGATTTTAATGGCGGCAATAAATTAACTTTTAAAGAAATTGAGGAACTATTGCATCAGTTATCAAAGCCCCAATATACAAGGTTAAGTATTCTTGGCGGTGAGCCTTTAGCAAAAGAAAATAGAGATGGTGTTTCTGCAATATGCAAATTTGTCAAAGAGTTTATGCCAGACAAAAAAATCTGGCTATATACAGGGAATAAAGCAGAAGATATTGGTTTGGACTTAGCTGAGTTCTCTCGAAGACGTAGAACAAGCCACCTTATGTACGATTGCAGACTTGAGATTCTTCCTTACATAGATGTCCTCGTAGACGGACAGTATGTAGACGAATTGAAAGACATGTCTTATCCGTGGGCAGGATCAACAAATCAGAGAGTGGTTGATGTACAAAAATCATTAGAAAGAAATGTGGTGGTCTTATGGAAAGGCACTTCGGATAATCTGTCCATGACAGAAGAACACGATGAAAATGAGTGAAATAAAACACTTTTGTCAAAATTATTAAAATAAACATAAGAAAATCGTTGAAATATAAGGGATTTTTCACATTAAATATAGCAATAAAATTCCACTTTTATCCCATCATAGAAAGGAGTGTACTAATTATGTCAAAATCAAAAGACTGTCCACAGGATACGGACTTTATGCAATATGTTCCTACAAAATTTCAGCAGAATCGTAAGACGATGTTGAATAAGAGAAATCGTAGGAAGAAATACCAACAAAGATTGGCGAGATTTAAAAATATCGGTGGGTATCCTGAACCTGTGCAATATGTAGATAAGTATTATTGTGGATTCTATGAAATACCTCGTAAGAAACCTTATTATAAAAGATTTTATATCAGCGCTTGGGATGATTACAGATTTCATAAGAAACTGTCCAATAAGAAAGTTCGCAGAGTATTAGATGTGTCAAGTCGAGGTGGCTATAAGAAAGTACACGATCTATGGTGGGAGACAATTTAGAAAGGAGATAGGTATGCGAGGGCATTCAAGAGAACACTTAAAAGAAGTTATTGATACATTAGATCGATATTACTTGCGATGGTGTAATAGTAAAAATGACCGCAATATTGCATACATTAAAGCATCAGAATTACGCAATATTATTGGAACTTTGGTCAAAATTGAACAAGGAGAACAGGTTCCAAATGATGAGAACAAATTTAAAAAAGTAGTAACCATCAGTGAAGCTAATGAAAAATATTATGAGATTGCTTTAAATGATTACTTAAATGATGGATACAAAATCTCAGCATCTTCGTGCAATAGTAGAACTTGGAAAGCAATTCTTGTAAAAGAAGATAAAGAACAAGAGAGTGAGTGAATATGAGTACAGATTATAGAACATGTGAATGTGGCGAGACATTTGCTGATTGCGCAGACGGAGTTGTTTTCTGCAATTGTGGTATGGCTTGGTGTAGTGAGGAATGTGCAGCAGTAGACGGATATAGAGAAGAAGTGATTACACACGAAGATGGTTCTAAGGAAGAAATTCGTAGTTGTAATTTTTGCCGAGGAGACGATTTCGGTGATAAGGAATTACTTGAATTTGTAACATCGGCAATTGGCGTTAGTCGAGATGATCTTGTGAATTTTTACAAACGATATAAAACAGAGTTAAAAAATGACAAAGCTTGCAGACTCAATGGATTTATTTCGTCTGTATTTACCAATAAAGATAGTGGTACTGGGAAAGGGTTTGTACTTGGTGGCTTAGTAGGGAGGTTTGAACCATTTAATGAATAATAAAGTTTTACCAAAGAAAGACGATATTTACAAACATTTCAAAGGACATTTTTACAGAGTGATTGACATTGCAACTCATACAGAAACAGATGAGAAACTGGTAATCTATCAAGCAATGTATGGAGATTTCAACATTTATGCCAGACTAGTAGAAATGTTTCTGAGTGAAGTTGATCATGAGAAATATCCTGATGTAGAACAGAAATACAGATTTAAAAAAGTAGGAGAAAAATCATGCAGATGACATTGATCTTAAATATTTTTGAAAAGTTAGCGTTGGCGCTTGGAACAATCGGGCTTGTAGGTTTTGTAGTGTGTCTGATCAGTGCAATCGCACTGAGTGTGAAAAACAAATCTATCGAGCCGTTGTATAGTGTATTTCCACCGCAGCCTTGGTATTTGAGTTTTATGTATATTTCAATTGGATTTTTATTTTTGATTAAATATTAAGGAAGGTTGGTGTAGAAGAATATTAAGAAATATATTCTTTTTTATTGGACAAGCAATGTTAACAACAAGCTTAACGATTACGATCAATATGTTGATAGGACTTGCTGTCGCACTATTCTTTTCTATAATTGAGAGAAGTGTTGATCCAATAAAAGATTTTAAAGCTTCAGGATTATTGAAGCTCTATATTCAATGGGCGATGATCACAAGTTATATTTGTGTGATTAGTGCTGGCATCGCAACTTATATATAATGTAATATTTCTAGTTACATTTCTAATGACTATTCGAGGAGAAATATCTATAGATTAGACATGTCTTATTTCTTCCATATGATGACTTTAAAATTTTGTTTTTGTCTACGTTTTAATTTTTGTAGGTAAAACAATACAAAACAAATACATAAGAAAGGTTTTATCAAGTAATCCTAGGTAAAACGCAGTGTGCTGCCTTGTAAATATAAGGTTTAAATGACAGAAAATAAAAACAAAACTTTCAATCCGCTGAATGTAAGTAGTAAATTTGCAATATGCGGATTACCTATTCGAGTAGATACATATAAAACATGTAGTTTTGGATGTAAATATTGTTTTTCTAATTATAGGAAGATAATGGAATTTGATAAAAATTTACAAATTGGTAATGTTAAATCCGTTGAACGTCGATTAGATAAAATTTTCGTTCATAATAAAGTGGATAAAACGAATTTTTTAGATTTTTTAATATCTCAACGATATGATTGGCATTGTGGTGGTATGAGCGATCCATTCCAGCCAGCGGAAGAGAAATTCCATATTACAAAACAGTTAATTGATATTACTAAACAATACAATATTCATATTTTATTTAGTACAAAATCTTCAACACTGTATGGTTGTGAAGTTGATCCAGATTTACACACCTTCCAAATGTCTGTAACAAATGTAATTAATGACAAATCAATAGAGCCAAATGTTCCAGATATCTTAGAAAGATATAAATTATATCGAAATTTAAAAGACAATGGATTTAAAGTAGGAATTAGAATCCAACCATTCATTCCAGGAATTTCATCTACAGATATTATTGATATGTTTCATGACGCAGATCATTTTACTATCGAAGGTTTAAAAATTGTTCCACAAAATAAGGAACATAAAGAATACCTATTAAAACTTACTGGATTAGACAAATCTAGCTTCACACAAATGGGGTTATTAAATTTGAAGCCAAAAATTAGGTTAAATTTATATCAGCAGTTAATTGAGAAATTACAGCAATATTCTATTCCGTATAGTATTGCAGATAATGATTTGCATTATTTAAGTACATCAAAATGCTGTTGTGGAGATGTGTTGACAAATAAAACAACAGACTTTAACAATACTGCAATGATATACAAATATGGAATTGACTACACCAAAGAAGAGGTTGATTCAGAATTAACTAAATCTAATGTGTGTGATTGCAAATGCTGTCAGTTATTCACATCAAATAGACAAGAAGGATGCGTAACTGTCCAGGAATTTTATGACAAAAGATTTGACCGCAAGTCAAGTCCATTTAGCCCTAAATTTTTATATAAAGGAGAATAAAAATGCCAAAAGAACCAAATACAATTACGATCATTAAATATGACGACTGGCAATCTATTGAAGTCAATGGGACTAAAATAGAAAACCATAAATTAGATGTTGATGATTTTACAGATGTTTTAAAGGAATTAGGGTTCAATGTCAATGTAGTATGGGAGGATTCAGATGTTTAAAATACAAGAAATTGGCAGGTCTCCAACACCTAAGAAACCAATCACTGTATATGCAGTTCGTGAAGATAAAGATAGTGACAGTTGTTGTGATTTTGAGACAGTTGAATTCCTCATATACAAAGACGATAACTGGGTTTGGGTAAGCGGCTTGTGTTATGAACCATATGGATTAAATGGATCATGTGAAATATAAAAGGAGAGTTAATTGTTTCAGAAATTAAAAGAGAAAATTAGAATATGGTTGTTCGAAATCCTGCAACCAGATATTGATGCCTTAAAAAATGAAATTAATGAAAGTAACACTACATTAAGATTTGCCACAAACAACTGCAATGAGGCGGCTCGTCAGTGCCAGATTTCAACAAAGCAGAATGAAGAAATGAAGAAGATGTACAACGAAATTACTGACGTAGCAGTTGACGTTGGGTTTCATGATTCAGAGCGTTCGTGGGCAGTCGTATGTATTGCTGGGAGACCTGAATATGTAAAATTTATTCCTTTAAGCGGTGCAGATGCTAGAACTGTTATGAATTTTTTAAGACAATTTCAGTATTCACGGACCATTGTTGATAGTCCTCTAAGATTCAAAGATGTGCTTCAGAGATATTTTATATAGAAGGAGATTAGCTATGACAAATAAACAAACAACACTGATTATTAAAGATAGAGCAACAGGCAAAACTACACAATTACTCTATACGAGTGCTACAACACAGTATCCGATTATTGTGCAGAATCATTCACAGGTCAAGCTATTATTAGACAAAGCAAACGATCTTGACTTAATTATTCCAGTGCCTATGACTGTAGAAGAATGTAAGAACAAGTATGGAATGAATTATGATCATGTTCTTATTGATGAAGGATACAATTTAATTGGCGAAGCTCTTGATGCTTATATGGGAACGCATGTGGTGGCAGTAACTTTGACTGATAGAGTAAAAGAATTTGCAGACAAGAAAGTGGTGAGATTGTAATGGAAGAGCCAAATTATATAACAGTTGGACAGCTTAAAAAGAGTTAGCAAAACACCCAGATCATATGCCAGTTGTTGGCATAGATAATGAATTTATTACTACGACAGAACATGACACTATTGCACTTGAGGATGGTGTAGGATTATACGAATTTGGAGTTGTGAGAATTTGTTAATTGATGACTTTAGTTAAACAATAAACCAGAAAGGAAAAATGAGAGTGTAGCTACTGTAAACCATATGGGCTTTCTGGTAAAGACAAATAGTATATCAAGGAAGTAAAAATAGAATTGCAAAATATATTGTACCAATTATTCAGAAATATATTAATGATAACAATATTGAAACATACATAGAGCCATTTTGTGGAGGAGCCAATATTATTGATAAGATTCAATGTAAAAACAAAATTGGTGCAGATATTAATGATGAATTGATTGCATTGCTGAAATACGTTCAAGAAAATCCAACAATTCCAATTGCTCCAGAAATTTGTTCGAAGGAACATTATATGGATGTTAGAGAAAATCGTAAAATTCATAGTAATAAATATTCCAAAGAGTACACTGCTCTGATTGGTTATTGTGCAAGCTTTGGAGGGAAATACTTCAATGGCGGGTTCGGACAAGATAAGACTGGAAAAAGAAATATTTATTATGAGAGAGTGATTAATTTACGAAAACAAGCGATTTCATTAAAGAATATTTCTTTTATGTCATGTGACTATAACTACTTCAAGGATGTAAAAAATTGCTTATTATATCTTGATCCACCATACAAAGGTACGAGCAACTACGCTAAAAGTTGTATGGATTATGATTATTTTTATAAATTTTGCCATGATATTGCACAAAATAACCTTGTTATTATTAGCGAATACGATATGCCAAGTGAAGAATTTAAATGCATTTGGCAAAAAGAACGCACAGTGTGTCAAGACGCTAATCGTACAAACGGGCAAAAGGCAACTGAAAAACTATTTATTCCAAATTTATGATTAATTACATAAAAGAAATATTTAATTTACGAAAGGAGTGGTAAGCGTATGTTCACGAACGATAAACCTTTCATGATATCGGGAAGTCTAAAAGATACATTTAACGGGATGTTGGAAAAGACATTGAGATTCATTGTTGATATTTATGGAGAAACAGCAGATGAATTACGTGGAATTAAAGAAGTAGACGGAAAGTTATACTTTGGATGGATACCGACAAAAAATAGAGATGATGATGCTTTAGATGAAGAATATATGAAACAGTGGGATATTGTATTGTCTGGAGATATTATGAAACCATCTTTCAATATGTTGATAGAGATTATCATTAATTGGTTGAATAGTGACAACGCAGTATACGAGTATGACAGATTATATTATGAAGAAGATGATCTTGATTACGCTGAAGAGTTGATCAAGGGATGGACGATTTCTTCTATTACATATGATGACAATTGCCCAAGTTTTAGCGTATTTTCTGTTACACCACGATGGGGAGAGATTGGTAAATGATTGAAATTTTAGAAAGAGGAACACGAAAACAATGCACTTGTGAAAATTGTGGTGCAGAGTTGAGTTATGAGAAAAATGATATTAAAGATAAGCCAAAGCGAACGATTGATTTCAGAACTCTCAAACCAGTATACCCACCAAACTATATAATCTGCCCACAGTGCAAACATCCAGTAGAAGTTGAGGTAGATGAAAATGATTAAAATTTTAAAAGATGGCACTAAACGAAAAGTTAAATGCAATGGATGTGGCGCCGTGTTGAGATTTGATGAATCAGATATTAAATCTGAACTTGTCGGATACAGCTATTGTAGTGGGTATGTGGAATTCATTCTCTGCCCTCAGTGTGGTCATAAAATTATGATATAAAGGAGAGAAAACTTGACATTAGATAAAGAAGATATTTATGACATTGCCAAGGCAGTCGTAAAAGTAATTAAAGATAAAGGCATGATGAAGAATAAGTCCAATAATCACGCCTCAGAAAAAGTACAACTTCAAACATTAAATGCTGGTGATACCTTTAAGGTAGCAGGGTATGAATGGATCGTATTAAATCAGTTTAAATATGCTCAAACTTGTTTTTGCATTATGAAAGATTTTTTGGGTGATACGAAGCCATTCGACACATATTGTAACAAATGGGAACCTAGTCGTCTTCGTCACGATTTACAATATATCGGATGTGAAATTGAAGATAATTGTCATCATGATGTGTTGCAGTATATGGAACGTGATTTAATGGCACTTGATGGAACAATGGCGAATGAAATAAGTATTGATAAAGTTTCTTTACTAACTTTAGACGAATATAGACTATACAGAGAATACTTAGAGTACCCAACAAAATTTCCAGGTCATATTGAATGGGTATTATTAACTGCCGTATCAGAAGAAAATCGTTCAGCTATTTGTGCTGTTGATACATGTGGAGTTGTCAAACAATGTTATTGTGCGGAGTCTTTTAACATTCGTCCAGTATGTACATTTAGATCAGATGTACTAGTAGAGAGAGTGGACTCATGAATGCAAATGATAAGTTAAAGAAATGGATCAATCATAATTATTTGACAAAAGGAGACAGAATAATGATCACAGATAAAACAAAATGGGATGATGCTGATTATTATGAAGAAAATTTTGAAGACATTATGTTTGATAAATTATCCTCTCATAACCCCCTCGCTAATGGTGACCTTGCGAAGTTAGTAAATACTGGGAAATTAACTGTAGATCAGGAGACTGTCTATTCTCATGATTTTTATTCAAAAATCAGAACGATTGTGTGTCTAAGATATAAGTATTATGCAATCGAATATTGGAATTGTAATGATAGAAGTAATTGGTATTATAAACAACCGTATGAAGTTAAAGAACATACGATTACAGTTACTGAGTGGATTCCAGTAAAACAGGATTCATAAAATAAATGTTTTGTGTACAAAAAAGATACCACCTCAATTAAGAAGTGGTATCTCGTATACAAAATTACACCGTTCTCAAATAACTTTTGATTCATGTGCAAATTTATTATAGCACAGAAAGGAGAAATATGGAACAGGTTTTTGCATCAGACTATGAGGATGTTTATAAAGTTAAAGATGGCGTAATGTTTCACGTTAAGAAATACCGTAGAGTTTATGACGAAAACGGATGTTCTAAGCAAATTTATTTTGAAGATAAACCAAAATTAAAATGTTATGCAAGAAAAGGCGATCATAGATATTGTACTTTAAGAATTGCCAATGAAGACGTAAGAGTCAATGATGGATTTGCATTGAACCCTAAATATGAAACAGTTAACAAAGGTTCAGTTTTTGAATATTCAACAGGTGGATATCCACGAAATGGATATTTAGTTGAGCTTGCTGAAAATGAGTCATCTTATAAATACGAAATCAAGACACAGGGCAATATGTTTGTTGGCGATGCAAGCGACCTTGTTGAATTTTTAAATGAAATTATTGATCAAATAGGTGTATATGATTGGAGGGTTTAAAGAATGAAGAAAGAAAAAACAATTGAAGAATATTATTGTGATTTTTGTGGGGCTGAATGTACACACAATCACTATGACATTACGCTCCCTTTCATTACATCCAATGGATATTCAAGCAGATTCTGTGCAGGCGAGCCAGATGACAATTCTATTATAATCCAACGATTAGATTTGTGCGGTAAATGCATGAGGATAAATGCTCGGATAAATACATTTCTTTCAAACGCTTGCAAGAATGAGGTTGGAATTAAACAAACTGCCAAACAAGATAAGTTTGCGATCCCATACATTGACACTATTGGTTCATTTGCAAGCCGTAATCGTTATCCAAAAACAGAACACACAATGACGATTGAATATGATGAATGATTAACAAAATGCATATAACAGAGGATGTAATTAATGAAGAAAACAGAAACAAAATATTACTGTGATTTCTGCAACAAAGAGTGTACCGACAAACATCATAAATTAACAATACCAACAGTTGAATACCTTGGAATCAATAGCCCTGATCAGTCAGTTCTTGGTTCTTCTGAGGTAGATGTTTGCCATAGATGTGCAGAGATGGCGGCTGTTACGTTAAATATGATAGCAAGACACTCGCAGCAGTGTGAAAAGTGTAATGGTTCAATAACAAGAGACGTTACCGAATACGAGAATTCATCTATAATCAAACGGATCAAAATTACGATTGACTGTGACTATAGCAAAAAGAAACAAGAGAAATAAAATTTGGCTTTGAAATAAAGAAAGGAGTATAAACATGTCCAAACATCAGAGAAGAAAGCTAACAATATATTATCAGGTCGGTGAGAAGAGACTAAAACAATCATTTCGAACAGTACAGGAGTTATTAGATTTAGATACCGACTCTCATAAACATAATAATCCTATGGCACCAACCAATGACACAAAGATTACCTGTGTTGCTTGGAAGGGGTGTGCATTATTTGATGAGACGTATAGTTTGGGCGAAGTAAAAAGACTCCTAAAAGGCTTTGATTTAACTAAAGCAAAACAGAAACCTCACAAACCAACTCATAAATATATCAGAAAGGGTATTTATTCTATTGATGAAGTTAGGGATAAAGTGGAAAATGTTATGTTTGCGAGCCAAAACAATAAAGTAAAAGTTAAATTCGATGGCGATTTGATTAAAGGCAATAGCCAGAGATATCAGACATTCTTCACTAAAGGCTGCAAATGTGTTAAGTGCGGAATCGAAGGTAAATATTTTGCTAAAGAAAAAGGTTTGAAAGACAAGAGCTATCACTTGAATTTATATGCAGTCGATGATGATGGTGATGAAATTTTAATAACAAAAGATCATATTATACCACGATCTAAAGGTGGTATTGATGATATTAGCAACTATCAACTAATGTGTGAAATTTGCAATAAGGCAAAAGGAAACATGATAGAAGATTAAATTTTAAAGGAAAGGAAAAATTAGCAAAGTTCCTATAGGATAAAGTGCGCACTACTTACTAAGGTAAGAAGGAACTTGACAAAAGAAAGAGCATTAGCACATATTGAAGAAATTGCATGGATTAAGCCAATCGAGGGCGCAGATAAAATTGAATTGATTGGAGTTCTTGGTTGGGTGCTGATTGCCCAAATTGGGGAATTTAAAGTAGGAGATAAAGCGGTATTTATTGAAATTGACAGTAAATGCCCAGAAGATGATGAGAGATTTGCTTTCTTGGAAACAAAGCATTACAAGATTAAAACGATGAAACTAGGAAAATTTAAATGCTTCAGTCAGGGATTGGCGATGCCAATTGCATTATTCCCCGAACTATCCGATAAACAAATCGGTGATGACGTCACAAAAGAATTGAGAATTACATATGCTTCTGAAAAGGTTGCAAAAAGAAAAGCCAATAAAGTAGATACAAATGCTAAATATCAGTCTATGGTAGCCAGACATAAAAAAGTTTTCTCAAAACCAATTATTAGAAAAATGATGAGATATAGCATCGGTAGAAAAATCTTATTCATGATTTTCGGTAAAAAACGAGACAATCCTAAAGATTTTCCATCATGGATTGTAAAAACCGATGAAGATAGAATTGAAAATTGCCCACTATGGCTTGAATCAACAAATGAATGGATTCAAGCAGAAAAGATTGACGGAACGTCATGTACATATGCTGTTGATCGTAAGAAAGGCAAGAACAAATTTGACTTTATTGTATGCAGTAGAAATGTTAGACAAGCTGACAGAGATCAGAAATGTCACCATGATTCTAATATTTACTGGGAACTTGCCGATAAATATAATATTGAAAAAGTTTTAACTGATTATGCCATTGCAAATAAATATGATCGTGTTGTTTTACAGGGCGAAGGTACAGGTAATGTACAAGGAAATCCTTACAAATTTAAAGAGAATCGTTTATTCGTATTCAATTTGGTAGTTGAAGGAATTCGTAAAGGTACACAGGAAATGGCAAAATTCTGTGATGATAATAACTTAGAACATGTGCCAATTATCAATGAACACTACAAAACGCCAGATACAATGGAAGAGATTAAGCTTCAGGCTGACGGATTCAGTATTATCAATCCAAAAGTTAAAAGAGAAGGATTTGTATACAGAGATATGTCAGGACGGCAGAGTTTTAAAAATGTTAGCAGAGAATATCTGTTAAAACACCAAGATCAGGAAGAATAAAGGAGAATCATGAGCGAAAGAAAACCAAGACTTACACTATTATGTGGTTTATCCGCATCAGGCAAATCACAATACATAAACACTGTTTCACAAGACAGTGGCAATGAAGTTATCACTATATCAACAGATGGTATTAGAGAAAATATATGTGGAAGAGTAGAAGATCAGTCCAAAAATAAAGAAGTATTTCAGACATTCCATAGTCTAATCGTTAAATATCTTAAAAATGGTATTGACGTTGTAGCTGAAGCAACGAATATTACTATGAAATCAAGACGATCTATTCTCAACGTAATTAAAGGTATTGATTGCGAAAAGGTTTGTGTGGTCATCGTAAAACCAATTGGTGAATGTAAAAAGGACAACATTGACAGAGAACATCCAGTTCCAGGACATGTAATTGACAAACAAGCAAGAAAATTCCAGATTCCATTCCTTGAAGAAGGATGGGATGAAATTAAATTTGTTGATCATATTCACAATAAAGACAAGTATAACTATAGACTTGAAAAGACATGGGTTCCAGAAATATATAATGATTTCAACCAGAAGAATCCGCATCATATGGAATCTCTTGGCAAACATATGGTGGATGCCTATGATTTTTCAAAAAAGATTCATAACGATTATTCAGTGTTAGTGGCTACTAAATATCATGATATGGGTAAATTATACACTCAGACATTCGATGAAGATGGTGTTGCACACTATTACGGACATGAAAATATTGGTGCATATATGATGTTAGTTTATGAGGTTGCAAATCAGCATTCTTTATTTGTGAATCATAATATAGGAGACATTGCTTTCTATATTAATTACCACATGTTACCGTTCCAGTGGAAGCCAATCTCCGAATGCGACAATAAATGGATTAAAATCATGGGACATAAAAAATATGAAAATTTATGGTCTCTGCATATCGCTGATTTAGTTGCCTCAAAGAGAGAGAAAGGTTTATCTGAAGCTTTAAAAGCTAAGAGAGGCTTTGATAATGAATTTGATCTATAACCAACCTAACACAGACGCTCAGTTGAACGACCCTTGTTATTACGATTCTGAGCAGTTTGAGTTAGAGGAAGAGTTTGAACTACAAAATTATCCAGATGACGAGGAGGATACAGATGATTAAATTACACTTATGGCAGTTTATGCTTTGCAATTTTGGAACTGTTGCCATTGGCACATTTCTTGGTGCTATGGTAGCAGGCGGATTCCTTATTCGCAAACTTGATATTGCTAGACTCCAGGAATTGATTGATGACAATGAAGAAAAGATTGAATTTCTCGAACATGAACGAGAAGAAATTGATGATGATATCGATGAATTGGACGATAAGTCTGATGAAGATAATGATGACATTATTACAGGCGAGGAGGATGAGGAATAATGGAAGAACTTTCCAAAGCGGTTATTGAGTTACAGCTTTCATATGGCTTGAGTCTGCGAACAATTCAGAAGATGGTGCGTGATGTATACAAAAATACAAATGATGCACCGCCAACAGGTATTACACCTAAGACAACTAAATCAAAATCAACTAAATAAGGAGTGAATTACTACGGCTAATTTCTTACAGCGTAAAGAATATTTTGGAAAGTATCGTGTTGTAGCAGCATATAACATGGATACTAATGATTTTCCTAGAACTGATGCAGGATTAATAGATCCTAGCTTTGATGATTTGTACATAAAATGCTCATTTGGTAATCAGATATATTACTACGGAAAAGGCAAGCATAGAGGTGAATATACCCTTGTAGCTTATATCCCTTCACTAATTAGAGGACATAACATTATAAAGGCGATTCGAGAGATAAACAAAGATATTCCTTATTATATAGAAGAAACTGATAAAGAAGTGTTGTTTAGATTTGATGTGAAACATCTGGATACTGTTGCCGAGTTACTGAAGGCACAGAAGAGTAGAATCCGTGATGATGGAACTTACAAATATATCTCACCTTTTTCACCGAAAAACTTGCCAAAAACACCTTACAAAATTCCAGATGATGAATTGAGTACCTACAAGAAATTAACTGCAAATTTGAAGCGTGAGGACATGTATAAGGTAGGGCAGATTGCAACTAGATTCTTAAAAGAAAAGATATGCTCACGCAAGTTTACATTCCAAGACTTGAAAGCAGAACAGAAGAAGATGGGATTGAAAGGCAAAAATTATATTTATGCTAAAGGATTATGGGATGAATATTGCCGATACACAGAAAATGAACTACGCAAGGAGAATTTACTATGAGTACAAATAATGTAATGATGACTGAAAACGATAAAAGAAACGTAGGAAACGCAAGTTTACAGAAGCAGATTAAAGAAGAAAAACACAAACTTGATTTCATTAAAGATGTTGATAAGCTGCTCAAGAAATATAAATTGCCAAAAGATTATCTGTATCTGGCGGCTAAAAAGTCAAGTCTTAATACAGATCGTCAGTTATACATGATTGAAGTTGAAACATTTAATGACGGTGTATATGACGGCAACGTGACTTTAATCGTACATGGTACTGAAGATGAAGTGAAAAAACAGAAAGATCTGTTGGTTGAAAAATTAAAAGAACAGTACAAAGACGAACCAGAAATGACTTTTGAGGATTCTTACTATAACGAAGTTGGATTACCTCTGATGCTTAGTGAACAGTAATGAGAACTAAAATATATGTGGCTTATGGAAAGCAAAGTAGATTAAATCAGTTGAAAGATTATATAGAAGTCAAAATAAATAGACTTAATTATAAAACACGAAATTTTGTGAAAGTTGCACAAAGAAAATGGAAAGGAAATACATATATGGGATTATTAACAGAAAGCGGATTAATGAAAGTTGCAGAGTTTGAAAAAGTATCGTTTGACCAGTTCATACGGGACTGGTGGAAACATATTCTTAAACATCCAGAAGAACCAATGTATGAAAAATCAATTTATGGTGATCTGAAATTACCTTATCGCAAAACAGTTGACTCCGCAGGGCATGACTTTATTAGTCCAGCAGACATTACAATTCGCCCAGGAGATGCACGAGTTATTCCTACAGGAATCAGATGTAAGATTGAAAAGGGATGGGTGTTATTAGTATTCATTCGCAGTAGTTTGGGCATCAAAGCACAGGCTAGAATTGGTAACGGTACAGGGGTAATTGACGGTGACTACTACCACGCAGACAATGAAGGACATATCTTTATCAAGGTTGAGAATCATGGCAATGAACCGCTGAAGCTCAAGAAAGGTGATGCATTTGCACAAGGAGTTTTCCTACCTTATGGTGTAGCCGATAAAGAAACTGTGACAACTAAAAGAACTGGCGGAATTGGAAGTACAGGTAAATAAATGAATTATTTAACACAAACAAAAGGACTGATCAATGCTGTGGATATGAAAGAGTATTCACAGCAGCAGTCCAATGCACAATTAAGTAAAATATTTGATGACTTATATGACGACTTAGTAAATGATATATGGGAAACTGCACAGATGAATGGTAGAACAGAAACATACCGTAAGACACAATCAATGTCTTGCGATACTGACAAGTCACTTGATTCTTGTATTGCAGTATTAGAAGACTTCATGAATAAAGGATATGTCTGTATTGTGACACGTAAATATGTTGATTGTACGAGATATTATTATAAAATCTACATCAGTTGGTCAGGGCATCCGCCTAATGTCCACGGATATGTAACAGTTGATGATAAAGATAAAGAGAAATTAGTATTCTCTTCATATTTAAAATAGGAGGATTTATATATGATTAAGATTGAACACCCAGTATTCCCAAGTCCAGAGCAGTGGATGTTTGCTATTGAAGGAGCTAGAAACGCATATGATAGTTGGCACTTAAGCGATAGTTACATTGGACACACCACAGAATATGATAAAGAAAGAAATGTAGAAATCTGGCATCCATGTTTTTGCATGGGAGAGAAGGATTTAGGTTTATTTAAAAGACTTGCAAGAGCAGGTAAAGATCATAGAAAGGCTTTACGATCACTGCCAGTTGGATTACGAATTACATCTCATCACACATGGTGGGCGCAAGCAGATACATATAAAGTTGGAACAACAAGATGCAGTTGTTCTAAAATGCATACAATTCATAAAAAAGAATTTGACTTAGATAGTTTTTCTCATGAAGGTATTGATGTTGTAATTGAGAAATTCTCATTATCAAGCCATGATGAAAGTAATATTTCAGACGTTGAAAATATGCTTGGCTACAAAGTTAAACAACATACAGAAAATACTATTCAGTTACTAAATGAACTTAAAGATGAGTACAATGCAACGAAGGATAAAAATATTTGGAATGCAATTCTTGAAATGCTACCTATGGGATATAATATCACAGCAAATCTTTCTCTTACTTACGAAGTGCTTTTAAATATGTATTTTTCACGAAAGACACATCCAGTAAAGGATTGGAGAATCTTCTGCCAGTGGATGTTAGACAATGTACCATATTTTAAAGACCTTGTAGAACATATTCAAGGATTCAAGAAAATATCTTAAAATCCTTATTTGATGATTAATAAATAATATACAGAGAGAGTTTCTATTGTTAGATTCTCTCTCTTATTACAAGGAGGAATATATTATAAACAAATATATAGTACCAATATGGGAGAAAGTTACAATAACTCCAGAAGAAGCATCAGCATATAGCAGTATCGGCATTAACACAATTTATCAGATGCTAGATGATCCAGATTGCGAATTTAAATTATATGTAGGAACTAAGAAAAGGCTTATTAAAAGGAAGGCTTTTGAAAAATATTTAGAAGATACTTATGCAATTGATAGGAATTAGAATCTAAATGTGATATATTGTAGCTGTACTATAATTTAATTTAGATTCTTTTCCAATGAATACACAAAGAAAGGATGTATAATCATGGGAAAAGATTTAAAAGGAAGAGAGCTTGGAACATACCTATCTCAGCGAAAAGATGGGCGTTATCAAGCAAGATTTACGAATCGTTTTGGAGAACGGATCGAAACAAAAAGTAAAAGTTTAAAAGAAGTAAAAGAATGGCTGAAAGAGGAGAAAGCAAAAGACGATTTAAAGGTAAATGCAAAGCATTGTACTGACACTTTTGAAGTTTGGTATTTTCGTTGGAAAAGCATAGCATTCGTTGACTTGGCACCAAATACTCAGGAACAATATGAATGGATTTATGACAATTGTATTGCACCAAGTTTGAAAAATATTATAGTTGCAGATATAACCGAATTTACATTAGATTCACTTTTTCAAACTTTGAAGAAAAAATATAGTGATAAAACTATTGATAATGCAAAAAATATCATCTCTCAAACCTTAGAAAAATGTAGAGAAGCCCATTGTATTCCATATAATCCAGTAACAATGATTAAGGTTAAAAAGAAAAAGAAAGAAGCTTTCTCAGATGAAGTGCTGGCATTAACTATCAAACAACAGCAAATGTTGTTCAATTACTTAAATGGACACTTCTATTACAATTTATATGTTTTTCTTTTAACGACTGGGTTGCGATATGGAGAAGTTGGTGCGCTTACAATCAATGATTTTGATATGCGGTCTAGGACAGTGCATATTACAAAGTCGTTGAAAAAAAATAAAATTGATGGCAAATATCAGTATTACATCGGCGATACTAAAACTCCTTCAAGTGTGAGAGAAATCCCATTAAATGATATCGCATACGAAGCTTTCCAACAGCAAATCATATTAAAGCAACGTGTAGAGAAATCCATATATGCAGATCGCCATGTGTCCTCTGAATTTAAAAATTTATTATTTACCACACCATACAATACTCCAATGCCGAATCAAACACTGAATTCCGTATTAGCAAGTGCAAGAGAACAAATTAATTTTCAATTAGACGAAAAAGATTATCTTTTGCCAGTGTCTGTTCATCGATTAAGACATACTTTTGCTACAAGATGTTTTGAAGCAGGAATCCCAATGGTGGTCATTTCAAGATATCTTGGACATGCAAATGTAACGATTACCGAAAAGATTTATGTTCATCTATTACAAGACCATATTGAATCACAAAACGATAAATTAAACGCTGCATATCCAAAACAACACATAACCAAAGAACAAATATTATTAGACATGAATTAATAAAAGGAGTCAAAAAGGAGTCAGATGTGTTTCAAAGGAGTCAAAAGATACGCCAGAAACCTAGTAAAATCAAGCATTTTAAGACATTAAAAAATAATATATAATCTCCGTTGTTATAGGGATATCCTATAACTAGATGTTGACTTTTCATATTGGACAAGTAGGAAATCTAATGGTAAGATAAGTTTGTAATCAAGAAAGACAACATACAAAATTCAAAATAAAAGTCAACAAAGGAGATAGAAATTATGAGTAAAGAAAGAAATTATAAGTTTGAAACATTACAGTTACACGTAGGACAGGAACAGCCAGATCCAGTGACAGATGCAAGAGCAGTACCTATTTATCAGACATCATCTTATGTATTCAGAAATTGCGATCATGCAGCAGCTCGTTTCGGACTGGCAGATGCAGGTAACATCTACGGAAGATTAACAAACCCAACAGAAGATGTTTTTGAACAGAGAATCGCAGCACTAGAAGGTGGAGTTGCAGCATTAGCAGTAGCATCTGGAGCAGCAGCGATCACATATGCGATTGAAAATATTACAAAAGCAGGAGATCACGTAGTTGCAGCGAAAAATATTTACGGTGGAACATACAACTTCTTAGAGCATACATTACCAGATTACGGAATCGAAACAACATTCGTAGACATTTTCAATGAAGATGAAGTAAGAGCAGCAATCCAAGATAACACAAAATTATTATTCATCGAAACATTAGGAAATCCAAACTCAGACGTTGTAGACATTGAGAAAGCAGCAGCGATCGCTCATGAACACAACATTCCACTGATCGTAGATAATACATTTGCAACACCATACCTTGTAAGACCAATCGAATATGGAGCAGACATCGTAGTACATTCAGCAACAAAATTCATCGGTGGTCACGGAACAACAATCGGTGGTGTCATCATTGACGGTGGTAAATTCGACTGGGAAGCATCAGGAAAATTCCCATCATTAGTAGAACCAAACCCAAGCTACCATGGAGTAAGCTTTACAAAAGACGTTGGAGCAGCTGCATTCGTAACAAAGATCAGAGCATTATTACTTCGTGACACAGGAGCAACATTATCTCCAGTTCATGCATTCATCTTCTTACAGGGATTAGAAACATTATCCTTAAGAGTAGAACGTCATGTACAAAATGCATTAAAAGTTGTAGAATACCTGAAAAACCATCCAGCAGTAGAAAAAGTAAACCATCCATCTGTATCTGACGATCCAGAACAGCAGGAATTATACAAAAAATACTTCCCTAACGGTGGTGGATCTATCTTCACATTCGAGATCAAAGGTGATGCACAGAAAGCAAAAGACTTTATTGATCACTTAGAGTTATTCTCACTGCTTGCAAACGTAGCAGACGTGAAATCCTTAGTCATCCATCCAGCATCTACAACACATTCTCAGATGACTGAAGAAGAATTATTAGGATCAGGAATCAAACCTAACACAATTCGTCTGTCAATTGGTACAGAAAATATCGATGATATCATCGAAGATTTAGAGGAAGCTTTTAAAGCAGTACAGTAAGATAAGTTTTTCTTGCGAAATGTAAATTAAATGTCAATTTTCCTAAAAAATAATATAATCTCGACCTTAAAACGAAAATGCCTGGATAAGTGTAGGATAAGCTTGTTCAGGCATTTTTTGTAAAATTTAATTTGATTGGCCAATTGTAGGCTATGAGTATATGATAAAACATATTGATAGCAGAGAGATGATGAAATATAATAGGTTCTAGAATATTAATTTAGTTCCAGACAAACAGAAATTTGTAAGGAAAAAACTGTTGTCGTATATTACTTAAATTGGAATCCTTTAACCTATAACAGGAAACAACCTACGGGAATTCCGATAGCCTTTATTTCCATCACATACATCAAAGACTAAATTCAAATTTAATTAGCGTGAAAAATTGCCAATAAAAATCCAGATACAGCCGCACTTCCAAAAGCAGCGCAGATGAATACAACAATTTCTGTCATACGTTCATTTCGACAGATCTTATTAAGCAGAGAATAAATCAAAAGTCCAACAATTCCCCCAACTGTATTCATGATTACATCCGTAATATCACTGCGTCCAATTGCCAAAACATACTGCAGAACCTCATAAATCAAGCTTACAGAGAAGAAAGACAACACTTTCTCAGACAAATTCCAACGTCGATACAAAACTCCAATATAAATTCCAAAAGGGCAGAAAACAAGAATATTATCGATCATCTCAGAAAAGTTGATTCGTCCATTTGTGATCATGGCACCTTTGAATGGGATCAGATTCAGGCTTCGTATCCCATGATCGATCGTGTCAAAAGAAACTGCCATCTTAAATAAGATGATCCAGGTTAGTGCCGCCAGATAAAATACAAATAATAAATGAAGTAAAAAAGTTCGTTTGTTTTTCATAAAGAAATCCTCCTTGATCGTTATGATATGATCTTAACAAAGAAAAGAAACGAATAAGTTGATGTTTTTTTTCACTTTTCTTAAGACATAATGGAAAAATAGATAAAAATGGACAGATTTTTCATTTCCAATACGAAGTAATAAATAGACCGGTAAATAAAAGTACTGTATACAGTAAGATATGGAGGGTAAATATGTGAAGATCACGGAACAAAATTTGATAAAACAATTAAAGAAGAAAAATCCACAGGCGATCGATTACATCATAGATCAATATGGAGGCCTGATCAAAACGGTACTTCTTAAAAATCTTTATGATCAGAAAGACCATTGGGAAGAGTGTTTCAATGATTGTCTGTTGGCGGTTTGGAATCATCCAGAAAGATTTGATACGAAAAAAGGAGATTTCAAAGCTTTTCTGTGTGCCATTGCAAAATACAAAGCGATTGATCTTCTTCGAAAGGAATTAAAAAAAACATCAAAAGAGATTAGCATGTATGAAGAAGAATCGATCAAAGAAATCAAACAACTGTATCAGGAAGAGCGAGGATTTTTACAAGCAGAAGAAGATGCATCCGATGAAGAATTGGGAAAACTGCTAAAATGTCTTTCGGAAGAAGATAAGGATTTATTTTACCGAAGATATGTAAAAGAACAGTCAGTTGCACAGATTTCAGTAGAAACAGGGCTGCACAGAGACCGTATTTACTCAAGAATTTCCAAAGGAAAGAAAAAGATTCGGAAATTTTTCAAAGACAAAGATTACGGGGGTGAGGGTAATGAAACGAGAATATAGAGAAATCAATTTAGAAAAGTTTGTTCCAGAAGAGGAAGAAAAACTGACAAAAACAGAAAAAGAGCATATAAAGAAACAATTCTATGAAAGTACAGGAATTACAACAAAAGGACAACAAAAGAAGAAGCAGTTTAAGTGGTATTATATCCCTGCCGCATGTGTCGTATTTGGCTTGTGCGTGGCGATCACACCAATTAGGGATACCGCATTTGCAAAGGCATTAAAATCAATTGTCGGAATTGGCGAGCATCTTGGAAAAACAGAAGAAGATACTTATGTAACGCATGTAGATCAGGTAAAACAAGACAAAGACATAACGATAACATTAAAAGATGCCATCGCAAGTGAACAGCAATTAAGGTGTTCTGTTCTGGTAACAAACAAAGACAAAACAAAGACAAAATTAAAAGATGTTCAGATGGAAGATATGAAGATAAACGATCAGGAACCAGAAGAAAACAGAGGATATGCAGTTTTAGGAAAAGAAAATGTTAAAAAAGGAACGATACATTTCTTATCAGTCAAATATCAACGGCAGGATATACCAGTAAATCCTAAAATATCATTAAAAGTCCGGGTAAAAAACAAGTTGTATCATTTTAAATTTGTATTAAAGAATCAAAGGTTCAAAAAAGCAACAAAAACAGTGAGCATCGATCAAGAAATCAAAGTAAAAGGCCAGACAATTCAATTAGATGATCTGATCGTAACACCAATTGACCAGATCATTACAATAAAAGTGCTAAAGAAACAGCAGACTAAGATAAAGAATGAAGAAATATTGTTGTCTGGAACCAATCAGAGAGGTGATAAAGTCTATTTTGAAGCTTTCTTGGATGAATTTACAGGAAATGAATATCTGTATGGAACAAGAGAAAATGATGATCAGATGACATATGAATTGGATGAAAAAGATCTAACGTACACATTGAAAACAGAAGAAGGGCAGAAGCTTAAGATCAAACCATGAAAACAAAAACCCCTGAAGAATTGATTTTCTTCAGGGGTTTTTGCAACTTTTATATTTATTTTTAAGGTAAGTAGGATAGCAAGTTAAAATTTAAACAGCTTTCTTTATTGTATGATTGTTATTATTATATGTTTTGTTATATCTTACAGATATTCATGATCTGCAAGTACATTTAAGATGTTATGTCCTTCCTGAACACCATCAATGATTCTTCTAGCACGTACGCTGTCACCGATATTGATGATTTCAACGTTAGTATCAGCGAATGCTTCACGGATTTCATCAAGAACAGGAGCGTTTGCTCTCATTCCTAAGCATACGAATCCATAATCGAAAGGAAGATCTTTTTCTTCTCCATTAGCTTTTACTGTGAATGCATCAGCTTTTACTTCGCAAAGAGCTGTTTCAGTCATCTGGTTTACATTGTGTTCTCTCATTAATGTGTTTGTTCCGCATTTAGATACTGGATCTAAGTCTTTACCGATCTGAGGCATCATTTCTACGATGCTTACCTGTGCACCTTTTGGAGCGAAGTATTCAACAACGTCAAGACCTACAGCTCCACCACCAACGACAACAACTTTCTTACCTGTGCAGTCTTCTGGATAATCAGCTAAGTGGTTGATCATTCCTGTGATAGAAGCTACTTTAGATCCTTCTTTGTCGATGTGGTCATGTAATCCTTTGATTGGTGGAAGTAAAGGATTAGAACCTGTTGAGTTTACGATGATGTTTGGATGCAGTGCTTTAATTAATGGCAGAGTTGCTTCCTGTCCTTTGAAGATAAACAGGTTTGTTAATTTAGAAGCACGGTGTACAAGGTAGTCAGGGAAGTCTCTTAAACGTTTCTTATCTGGAATCTTAGAGATTTCAACAGCTAATCCACCAAGGTGATCATTCTTTTCGAATAAGAATGTAGTACATCCAACTTCAGCAGCTGTACAAGCAGCTTCAAGACCAGCAGTACCACCACCGATAACAACAACGTTACAAGGCTTATTTACTTTTTTCTTTTTATAGTCAAATCCAGAGTTTACAGTAGGGTTTACTGTACAACGGATTGGACGGTTAACTCCGATACGGTTTCCAGCACATCCGATGTTACAAGAAATACATTTTCTGATGTCATCTTCATGTCCTGTAGCAACTTTTTTCACCCAGTGAGGATCAGCAATCAGTCCACGACCCATACCGATGATATCAGCATCTCCACGCTCTAAGATATCGTCAGCGACACGAGGATCACGGATGTTACCCATAGTTACACAAGGTTTGTTGTATTTTTCTCTGACAGCTTTTGCCATGTAAGATCTCCAACCATCTTTTAAGTAGTTGGCATCGATCTGGAACTGAAGAGAACCATTTAATCCAGCAGATACGTCAAATGCATCAACTTCTTCCTGGAAGTAAGAAAGTAACTCTAAAGTATCTTCTAATGTGTTTCCACCTTCCATCAGTTCATCAGCACTGATACGAACGAAGATAGGGAACATAGGTCCAACCTGTTTACGAACTTCTTCAACAACTAATTTTGTGAAGCGGGCACGGTTTTCTGGACATCCACCGAATTCATCTGTACGTTTGTTTGTTGTAGGAGACATAAACTGACTTAATAAGTAAGAATGTCCTGCATGGATCTCAACGCAGTCAAATCCACAAGCCTGTGCACGAGCAGCAGCTTCTCCATATTTTTTAACGATTTCATAAATTTCTTCTACTTTCAGAGGACGAGGAATCTCTCCACCTGCTTTAGAAGGAATATCAGATGCAGATACTGGCTGCATGTTTGTTCTCTTAGACTGAGCAGAAGCACCAGCGTGGTTTAACTGAACACCAACGCAAGCTCCGTGAGCGTGTAATGTTTCACATAATTTGAAGAAACGAGGCATATAGTTGTCATGATCGATACGGATCTGAGTTGTTCCGTTAGATCCAAGTGGTGAATCAACACTTGCGTTTTCAACCATGATCAGACCAACTCCACCTTTTGCTCTTTCTGTATAGTAATCAATGTGTAAGAAACTCATTTCTCCTGTCTGTTCACCGTAGTTAGTTCCCATTGGTGTCATCATGATGCGGTTTCTCATTGTCATGTTCTTAATTGTTAATGGTGTGAAAATGTTTTTATAGTTGCTTTTCATTAGAATTGAACCTCCAAAAAATTAAATCCAAAAAATCAAAAAATTAAATTCCATATAATCCGAGGTTGTTAGAATCATAAAAATTGGGTGAATGATTTATGATGGCTTTAGTATAACATACGGTTAATTATTTAACAAATAAATCTTTTTTGAAGAATCAATAAAAAATATCTATTGTTTCTTTTGTGAATTCAATAAATTTACGAACAGCAGGGATCATCGGCATATTTTTAAGATAAGCCATATAAACAGTGTGGTAAGGTTTTACATTACTAAGATGTAGGATTTCCACATCATATGCCTGTAATGATTCTACATGTGCAACAAAACCAATCCCAAAATCTTCTGCAACAAGGGAAGCGATGGCATTTTCATCCGAAGATTCAAAAGCGATAGACGGTTTGATATGGTTTTGTTTGTAAATAGAATTAGTAAAACGTCCAAGACCAGAAGTCTTATCATAACCAATGACTGGATAATCCAGCAGATCCTCTAAAACGAGTTTCTTCTTATATTTTAAAGGATGCTCTGGCGGGGTAATGATCACCATTTCCTGATTAACAACCGGAACAAACTCAATTTCCGGTTCATCGGCAACGAGAGAACCAAAAACGACATCATATTTTTCATTTTTCAGATCCGCAATTAGATTTTTTGTGATCTCCTGACTTAGAGAAAACGTGATCTCATGATTTTCCTGCTGATTTAAGAAACTTCGTACAAGTCTTGGAATATAACTTTTGGCAAGTGGAAATACATATCCGATATCAATGTGCCCGCTGGAACTGCCAGCTAAGGATTTCATTTTATTTTCAGCAATTTTGATCTCATCTATAATACGATTGACATGTTCCAAAAAGATAGAGCCGTATTTGGTAAGTTCGATATTGCGTCCGTTTTTCTGAAATAAAGAAACACCTAATTCTTCTTCAAGATTAGCGATCGAACGGCTTAAACTAGGTTGAGAGATATTTAATTCTTTGGCTGCCTGGTGATAATGTTGTAATTGTGCAACTTTTTGAAAATAGTACAGTTGATTTAAATTCATACATACCTTCCTTATTATAATAATTAATGGTTAAGTTCATTATAACACGATTGATAGCCTGAAGCTATCAAAAAACACTAAAAGATATATTGGAAGTATCAATCAATATGGAATATAATATAGCCATAAGGTTGTTAAAAAATTAACTTTTGGGTGAATGAAACTAATAACAAGCATATTATTTAAGGAGAAAAATTATGGCAGAGAGAATCACAGGACATACTGAATTAATCGGATTAATGGCTTATCCAATCAGACATTCAAGCTCACCTGCAATGCATAATGAAGCATTCGCAACATTAGGACTTGACTATGCATACTTAGCATTCGAAGTTGACAACAGCACATTAGAGGATGCAGTCAAAGGACTTCGTGCTTTAAAGATGGTTGGATCTAACGTATCAATGCCGAATAAAACAGTTGTAGGACAGTACTTAGACGAGTTATCTCCAGCAGCTAAAATGGCAGGAGCTGTTAACACGATCGTAAATGACAACGGAAAACTGATCGGACATATCACAGACGGTATCGGATACATGCAGTCATTAAAAGACAACGATATTGACGTGATCGGTAAAAAAATGACAATCGCTGGTGCTGGTGGAGCTGCGACAGCAATCGAGATTCAGGCTGCATTAGACGGTGTCAAAGAAATGTCAATCTTCAACATCAAAGATAAATTCTGGGCTAATGCTGAAGAAACAGTAAAGAAGATCCGTGAAAACACAGATTGTATCGTAAATCTTTACGATCTTGATGACAAAGATAAATTAAGAGAAGAAATCGCAGACAGCTACTTATTCGCACAGGCAACTGGTGTAGGAATGAAACCATTAGAAGGACAGACAGTTGTTCCTGATGAAACATACTTCCGTCCAGACCTGATCGTAACAGATACAGTTTACGCTCCAAGAGAGACAGAAACATTAAGACTTGCTAAGAAAGCTGGATGTAAGACAATGAACGGTCTTGGAATGATGTTATTCCAGGGAGATGCTGCTTTCCACTTATGGACAGGAAAACATATGCCGATCGACCATATGAAAGAAGTATTAGATATCAAATATGACTAAGATCAGTCATAACCATATAGCAAACGAGAGGAATTATTAAAATGGATAAAAAATACATACCAAGTGCCTTAGTTCTTTATCTGAACTATTTCATTCATGGAATCGGATGTTCCATCTTAAGTCAGCAGGTAGTAAAAGAAATGCTCGCAAGCCAGTGGGGATTAAAAGATGTTATGGCAGTAACTTCCATTGCAGCAGCATTAGGATTGGGACGTTTGATCTCCCTTCCATTTGCAGGACCTTTATCTGACAAATTAGGACGTCGTTTATCAGTGATCATTGGATGTGCTTCATACGTTATTTTCTTAGTAGGGATCGCATTCTCACCAAACACAACAATTGCTTATATCACAGCAGTTCTTGGTGGTATCGCGAACTCATTCTTAGATACAGCCACATACCCAGCTGTAACTGAAATTATTTACAAATATACAGGTATCGCAACAATGGGGATCAAATTCTTCATTTCTGTTGCACAGTTATTAATGCCTTTCTTCTTAGGTATTGTAGCAGGAACAAGCATGTCATACTTAATGCTTCCAGTTATCGCTGGTGTATGCATCGGTATCATGGGAATCTTAGCAATCTTTGCTCCATTCCCAGCAACATCTGAAGCAGGGAAATCCGAATCTTTCATCAGCAACTTAAAGAATGCACATTTCTCTATCGAGAGTATTGCATTGATCCTGATCGGATTCACAAGTACAGCTACATTCCAGTTATGGTTAAACTGTGCTCAGACATTTGGTACTGAAATTGCAAAAATCCCATCTCAGAATGTATCTGTGATGCAGACATACTATTCTGCAGGTACAATGGTAGCATTATTCGTAACAAGTGTATTGATCACAAAATTCAAACAGGTAAGATTCCTAGTGATCTACCCAGCGATCTCTCTTGTAATGTTAGCATTAGTTTACATTATTAAGACACCTATGATTTGCTATGTTGGAGCATTTGTGATCGGATATGCAGCAGCAGGCGGAGTACTTCAGATGGCAACAGCCGTTGTAAATGATCTGTTCCCTAAAATCAAAGGAACAATCACAAGTTTAGTTATGATCGCATCTAGCTTATGTAACTACACAATCTTAACAGCAGCTGCAAAAATGACATCTACAAGCGTAATCATGATGAATATCGTAATTACAGCAATCGGAATCTTATTAGCACTTTTCGTAAACGTAAGATATGGTGTATTATTAAAGAATGCAGAAGAAGCATCTAAAAATTAATTAGTATTGGTAACAGGAACTCCCGAGGTTTATGCTTCGGGAGAATGTTCAGACAATAGGAGGAAAATTGTCAATGAATACAGTAAAAGTAAAAAATATTGAAATCGGAAGCGGAGTTCCTAAAATCTGTGTACCTATTGTGGGTGTTACAAAAGATGAGATCATCGCAGAAGCGAAAACATTTGACAGCATCCCTGTAGACGTTGTGGAATGGCGTGTTGACTGGTTCGAAGGAGTATTCGAATTCGATAAAGTAGAAGACGTATTAAAAGACTTAAGAGAAGCTTTAGGTGAAACACCAATTCTTTTCACATTCCGTACATCAAAAGAAGGTGGAGAAAAAGCAATCGAAGCAGAACCTTACAAAGAATTAAACATCGCTGCTGCAAAAACAGGATATGTTGATCTTGTAGATGTAGAAGCATTCACAGGTGATGAGATCGTAAAAGCAATCGTAGCAGCTGCTCATGAATGTGGAGTAAAAGTTGTTGCATCGAACCATGATTTTGACAAAACACCTGAAAAAGATGAAATCGTAAGAAGACTTTGCAAAATGCAGGAACTTGGTGCTGATATCCCTAAGATCGCAGTTATGCCAACTTGCAGACGTGACGTATTAACACTTCTCTGTGCAACAGAAGAAATGTATACAGAACATGCAGATCGTCCGATCATTACAATGTCTATGGCAGGAACAGGACTGATCAGCCGTCTTTGTGGTGAAGTATTCGGATCTGCTCTTACATTCGGAGCAGCGAAAAAAGCATCTGCACCTGGACAGGCAGCAGTCAATGACTTAAATAATATGCTTCAGTTCCTTCATGAAAATCAGGGATTATAAGAACTGAATCTTTAAAAATTAAATGTAGAAGAGGGGAAGATTCTTGGTTATTCTTTTCCTCTTTTTTAAATACATAAAAAGTATCTATTGATTTTCAAAAAAAGATTTATTTGTTTTATACATGAATAATTGTTATAGTATTAACGAGATTGTTAAGGAATTAACTTTGGGTGAAATAGAAATATTATTTATATGGAGAAGGCAAATGAATCAAAAGAAAAACTATTATATTAGCGCATTTATTTTATATCTAAATTATTTTATTCATGGAATCGGTTGTTCGGTTCTAGGACAGGTCGCTGTAAAAGAAACATTGGTTTCTCAATGGGGAATATCTGATATTGGAAAAGTTACAATGGTTGCTGCAGCATTAGGATTAGGAAGATTAATTGCGTTACCATTTGCAGGGCCATTATCTGATAAACTTGGAAGAAGAATCGCATCATTGATCGGTATTTTGTCTTATATTATCTTTTTCCTTGGATTGGCAATGTCACCAAATATGACGGTTGCGTATATTGCAGCAATTTTAGGTGGGATAGCGAATTCATTCCTTGATACCGGTGTGATCCCGGCTTGTGTCGAAATCTTAGAACCAAGATCCAGTATGGCAACAATGCTTACAAAGTTTTCTATGTCATGTGCACAGTTGTTACTTCCTTTTATGATCGGTGCAATCGTAGCGGCAAATCTTTCATTAAATATATTGTTATATGTATGTGGAGTTGCAATTTTAGTGATTGGAATTTTAGTTCTTTTCATACCATTACCTGAGATGAAGAAAGTAGCTAAAGAAAAAACATCACTGATCCAGGATATTAAAAATGCAAACTTTTCTTTAAAGAGTTTTGCGTTAATTCTGATTGGTTTTACAGGGACAGCTACATTCCAGTTATGGTTAAATTGTGCACAGGATTTTGCAAAAGAATATGCAAGGATACAGGATCCATCAATTATGCAGACTTATTATTCTATGGGATCACTTGCAGCGATCATCGTTACAACTATTTTAGTTAATAAGATTAAAGGTGTAAGATTTTTGGTTATATATCCTGCACTTGCAACAATTATGATCACAGTGGTCTATCTGTTAAGAACACCAAGTATCTGTTATGTTGGAGCAGCTGTTGTAGGATACACAGCAGGAGGAGTTATTCTTCAGTTAGTTACAGCGACAGCAAATGATCTTTTTGCAGAAATTAAAGGAACGATCACGAGTATCGTTATGATCGCATCAAGCTTATCAAACTATACGATCTTGTCTTTAGCAGGAACAATGGATAAAGCAGATATTTTGTTAATGAATATTGTGATCACAGTGATTGGTGTGATTTTAGCAGTTTATGTAAATTTTGATAGAAAATAAAATGAGATGATGCTATTTCTGTCAGTAGATAAACTCTGCTGGCAGTTTTCTTTATTCATATACGTTTTATATGGAAATAATAGATAAAATCTATGATATATATAGACAAAAAATATTTGCTGAAATCCTATTTTTTCGGTATAATTTAGTAGGGCAAATCGTTAAAGTTTTGCCATAGTTTGTGAAAATAAAGACTTTTGTTATAGAAAGTAGAAAGAGGTGAATCATGCTAAAATGGCTTGATGAGAATCTGGAAGAATTTCTAATGGTAGCATTATTGATTGCAATGACAGTGATCATGGGAATCCAGGTATTTGCAAGATATGCACTTGGAGCTTCCCTTTCATGGTCAGAGGAACTGACAAGATATTTGTTTATCTGGTCAGGCTTTATCAGTGTTAGTTATTGTACTAAGAAATGTATTTCCATTAAAATTGAACAGTTTGTAGCAATGTTTTCAAGAAGAGGGAAAGCATTGTTTAAAGTGGTGAACCACACGATCGAACTTGCCTTGTTTTTATATCTGATTCCATATGCAGTTCTTTATCTAAAGAGTGCATTTGAAAGTGGACAGGTAAGTCCCGCATGTCAGATTCCAATGTATTATATTCAGGCAGCCCCGCTGTTTAGTTTTGTTTTAGTAGCATTTCGTATCATCCAGCGTTGGATCATCGAATTTAAGATCGTGATCCGCAAAGGTGAAGAAAAGGAGGAAAAATAAATGTCAGCAGCAGTCGTATTTTTACTCTTCTTTATTTGTCTGATCATTGCAATTCCGATTTCGATCGCCCTTGGGATCGTATCTGTACTTCCAGGAGCATTTGATCCATCATTTACAGCAAGCGGGACATTTGTCATTCGTTCTATGCTTGGAGGAATTGATAGTTTCCCATTACTTGCAGTTCCAATGTTTGTATTATCTGGAATGATCATGGCAAAAGGGGGAATCTCTAAGAAGATTTTTGACGTTTTTGCGTTTTTTATAGGAAAATTAACGGCAGGAATGCCATGTGCAGTAATTGTAACCTGTTTATTTTATGGAGCAATCTCAGGATCTGCACCTGCAACTGTAGCAGCAGTAGGAAGTATGACAATTCCGATCTTAGTTCGTTTAGGATATGACAAGTCATTTTCAACAGCAATCGTAGCAGTTGCGGGTGGGCTTGGAGTTATCATACCGCCAAGTATCCCATTTATCATGTATGGTATGGCATCTGGGGAATCTGTAAGTGATCTGTTTATGGCAGGAGTTGTACCAGGATTATTGATTGGTGCCTTATTGATGGTGTATGCCATTTATTATTGTAAAAAACATGGAGAAGATAAGGAAAAGATCGCAGCAGAGATCGATCAGTTACATGCAAAAGGATTTATTGGAGTATTTAAAGAAAGCTTTTTTGCAATCTTAAGTCCGGTTATCATCCTTGGATGTATTTACACAGGAATCGCATCCCCAACAGAAGCAGCGGTTATTTCTGTATTTTACTCTTTAGTAGTCAGTTTATTTATCTATAAATCCATGAAATTTAAAGATATCTGGGGAATCATGGTAGAAGGTGTGAGAACATATGCACCTATTCTGTTTATCTTGGCAGCATCCATTGCATTCTCAAGAGTATTAACATTGATGCGTGTACCACAGTCCATTAGTGCATGGATCTTAGGTAACTTCCATAATAAGATTGTGATCTTGCTTGTGATCAATATATTCTTGTTGATCGTAGGTATGGTCATGGATACGACACCAGCGATTCTTATTTTGACACCAATTTTATTACCGATCGTTACAGCAATCGGTATGAATCCGATTCATTTTGGTGTTATGATGGTTGTAAACCTTGCAATTGGTTTCGTTACACCACCAATTGGAGTCAACTTATTTGTGGCATCATCCTTAACGGATATTCCAGTGATGAAGATCGCACAGAAAGCAATGCCGCTGATTATCTGCTTCCTGATCGCATTACTTCTGATCACATTTATTCCACAGATCAGTCTGGCACTTTTATAAGGAGGTTTAGGATTTCATGAGAAAAATCATAAAAAGATCCGTCGTAGTTCTTCTTGCAGGAGTCTTATTATTCAGTTTATCCGGATGTAAGAAGAAACAAAAGAAAGACGAAGTACAAAGATATGCATGGCCGCTTGGAACTTCCAGCCCGGAAGATACGGTAACACAGCTTTATGCAGAGAAGTTTGCAAAAGAAGTTTCCAGATTAAGTCATGGGAAGATGAAGATCGAAGTTTATCCAAACAGTACACTCGGAGGAGACCGTGAGCTTCTTGAGAGTTGTAAAGATGGAGATATTCCATTTGTCGTACAGAATACTGCGCCACAGGTAACATTCCTTCCAGATACCGCAGTATTTGACCTGCCAAGTGCATTTACAACGATCCAACAGGCACGAGCAGCTGTTGATAATGAAGAGTTCTATCAGAAGATGGAGAAAGTCTATCAGAAGGGTGGATACAAATTACTTGGATATGCCGATCAGGGATTCCGTGTTATGTCTACCAATAAGAATGTTAAGAGTATTAACGACTTCAAAGGGCAGAAGATCCGTACGATGGAGAACAGCTATCATTTGAAGTTCTGGAAGACACTTGGAGCGAATCCAACACCAATGACATTCAGCGAAGTTTATATCGGACTTCAGCAGGGAACGATCGATGCACAGGAGAATCCTTACGAAGTTATCGTTTCCAGCAAATTATATGAACAGCAGGATTATGTTGTAGAGACAAACCATCTACCACATTATATTTCGCTGATCGTCAGTGATGCATTCTATAATAGTCTGTCAAAAGATCAGCAGAAGATCATCGATCAGGCATCACAGACAGCGAAAGTGTATGCGAGAGAAGCATCTGATAAGCGAATTGCAGACCGTATCAAGATCATTGAAGACAGTGGTACAAAGATTGTGAAACTTGATACAAAGACACAGAAAGAGATGCGTAAGCAGGCACAGCCAGTTTATGATGCGATTAAGAAGAGTATCTCAAAAGATATTTATAATGCATATTTAAGTGGTGTAGAGAAATAAAATGAATGATATGAGACTAGAATTTTTGAAAAAACTGGTCTCATATTTTGTTTTCTTCTTGCTAATTGTAAAAAGCTGTTATAAAATAAACAAGATTGAACAATGTAAAGATGTAAAAAGGAAGATAAATTATGTTTCAGAAATTCTACCCGTCCGAAGATATCAGAAGTACTTATGATATTGATTTCGAACGATACTACAAAGAAGGATATCGAGGAGTGATCTTTGATGTCGATAATACGTTAGTACCACACGATGCACCAGCAGATGAAAGAGCAAAGAAGTTATTTAAGAGACTGGATGCGATTGGTATGCAGTATTGTTTTACAAGTAATAACAAAGAAGCGAGAGTAAAAGCTTTCTGCGAGGCAGTTGGTGGAAAATATTATGTATACAAAGCAAATAAACCATCGATCAAAGGATATGAGACAGCAATGAAATTGATGGGAACGGATAAGAAGAATACATTCTTCGTTGGAGATCAGTTGTTTACAGACGTTTATGGAGCGAACAGAACAGGTATACATAGTATTCTTGTAACACCGATGAATCCGAAAGAAGAGATTCAGATCGTCATAAAGCGTTATTTTGAAAAGATTGTGTTGTGGCAGTATCGTAAGAAAAAACATTAAGAAACTATAAAAAGCAAGGGTCAGATTTTATTATCTGACCCTTACTTTTTTCAAAAAATCAAAATTTTACTACAATCTTTGACGCCAATAAAAGATTGTAAGAAAAACTCATGAGCTTTTTAAATGAAATCCTGACGTTCTAATGCAACTAAAATGTCACGACCTTCTTTTACACCTTCGATGATACGACGTGTCTGAGCACTGTCACCGATATTAAGTACTTCAACACCTTCATAGATGAAGTGGTTGTATAATTCCTGAAGAGAAGGAGTTGCAGACTGCATTCCAAGACATACAAATCCATAATCGAAGTCTAATTCAAGATCTTTATAGTCATGTCTTACAATAAAGCTGTGATCTTTAACTTCTAATAAAGAAGCATTTGGATACTGATTTACTTTATTCTTATTCATGAATTCGATAGAACCAGTCTTAGTGATAAAGTCAAGGTTCTCACCGAAGTGAGCTTTCTGCTCAACGATCGTTACATCAGCTTTTCTAGGAACAAAGAATTCAACAACGTCAAGTCCTACGTTACCACCACCGATCACAACAACTTTCTTACCAGATAAATCTTCTGGATAAGAATCTACGTGATCTACCAGATCAAAGATCGTAGATACATTACCTGCTTCTAAGTTCTCCTTTAATCCAGGAATATTTGGAAGAAGAGGAACGGATCCTGTTGCGTTAACAACGATATCTGGCTTGAAACCTTCGATAAATTCGATAGAAGCTTCTGTATTCTTACAGATAAACAGGTTCTTAAGTTTCATTGCACGACGTTCTAAGTACTGAGGGAAATATCCAAGACGCTGTTTGTTAGGCATCTTTCCTACACGTCTGGCAAGTCCACCGAGTTCTCCTGATTTCTCGATCAGAACAGTTGCACATCCAACTTCAGCGGCTGTGCATGCAGCTTCAAGACCAGCAGTACCACCACCAACAACGACAACGTTACATGGTTTCTTTAATTTCTTATCTTTATATAATGAACCTGAAACAAGAGCAGGATTGATGCTGCATCGGATAGGTTCATCCCCTAATGTTGCTGTACATCCATTGTTACATGAGATACAACGATTGATATCATCTGTGTTACCAAACTGAACTTTATTTACCCATTCAGGATCAGCAATCAGTCCACGTCCGATTGCGATCAGATCTGCTTCACCATCTTCAAGAATACGATTTGCAACTTCTGGTTCACGGATATTACCACTTGTCTGACAAGGTTTTCCAGTCTTTTCTTTGATTGATTTAGACATATAAGATTTCCATCCATCTGGAAGGTAATCTGCATCATACTGGTACTGGATAGAACATGTAAGTCCAGCAGAAACATCAAATACATCAACGTAATCTTTGAAATATTCAACGATCTCTAATGTATCATCTAATGTGTTACCACCTTCAGCAAGTTCATCAGCACTGATTCCTAAGAAGATAGGAATATTTTCACCAACTGTCTCACGAACAGCTTTTAATACTAATGTAGTGAAACGTGCACGATTCTCTTTAGATCCACCAAATTCATCAGTACGGTCATTTGTTGTTGGAGATAAGAACTGGTTTAATAAATAACCATGTCCAGCCTGAATCTCAACAGCATCAAATCCTGCTGTAACTGCACGTTTTGCTGCTTCAGCAAATTTATCAACGATCGTGTAGATTTCATCTGTTGTTAAAGCACGAGGAATATCACCACCAACTCTGGATGGAATATCAGATGCAGATACTGGTTGGATGTTTGTTATCTTACCATTCGCTGCAGAACCAGCATGATTTAATAAGATGCTGATTTTGGATCCGCAGTCATGGATGCTTTCACATAATCTGTATAATCCAGGAATATAGTTATCGTGGTCGATACGAAGCTGGTATGATCCGCTTGCTCCCTGTGGTGAATAAACACTCGCAGCTTCAATTGTGATCAGACCTGTTCCGCCCTTTGCACGCTGTTTATAATAATCAATGATTCTCTCATTTACTTCTCCGGTATGCTCAGCAAAATTTGTTCCAATGGGAGTCATGACAATTCTGTTCCTTAATGTCATAGATTTTACTGTGTACGGTTCAAATAATTTACGGAAATTCTTTGCTGCCATAATTATGATCCTCCAATTTGCTTAATAGTTTTCTAAAAATAATTATAGCAAAGTAGATATATAAATGCAATGAAGAATATGGTATACTATCCATAAATAAATTTTATGAATTGAAAGGGAATAGATTATGAATTTGAATCATTTGTACTATTTTCGGGCATTAGCTAAGGAAGAACACTATACTAGAACTGCAGATATGCTGTCCATTACGCAGCCAAGTTTAAGTCATGCGATCTCATGTCTTGAGAGTGAATTAGGAGTGAAATTATTCGAAAAACAGGGGAGAAATGCAAAATTAACGAAATACGGAGCATTGTTTTTACGTTATGTGGAGCAGTCGCTGGATATGTTGGATGAAGGAAAAAGGGTGGTAACAGAAACATCAGGAACCAGCGGTGGATTTATTGATATGGGGTATATCTTTACTTTGGGAAGTCATTTTATTCCAAATCTGATCAAAGGTTATCTGGAAGAAAAAGGGAAGAATCATATTCATTTTTCATTTGGACAGGGAACGACGAAGAAAATCGTGGAAGAATTAAAAGATGGGAAATATGATCTTGCATTTTCTTCTTATGTGGAAGGGGAAGATGAACTTGAATTTATTCCGGTTGGTCAGGAAGAACTGGTTTTGATCACACCAAAGGACCATCCATTGGCTCAAAAGGAAGAAATCGATCTTCTGGATACAATTGAATATGATTACGTATATTTTACAAAGAACAGTGGATTAAGGCCAGTGATCGACAGTTGTTTTTCAAGGATTAAAAGGCAACCAACGATTGCATATGAAGGGGAAGAAGATTCTTCTGTTGCAGGGCTTGTTGCAGCAGGATTTGGAATTGCGATCGTTCCAAAGATTCCGCTTCTTGATACAATGGATGTGTGTGTTCGTCCGATCATATCACCAGAGATCGAACGATATATATATCTTGTACTAAAAAAAGAAAAATATCTGACACCGGTTGTGAAAGATTTTATTTCATTTATCACAGATCAAAGTGAATTTGCCTAAATTATAGAGGCAATGAATTGAAAAAATATAGGAATGTATGATATACTGAACAAGACCACACTTTATTATCTGAGAAGTATGGGGACATTTAGTATAGAAAAGGAAAGAACAAGAAGATGAGTCAGTTAGAAGAGATTAGAGAGAGATTAGATCTGTGTGATAAGAAGATTGTCTCTGTATTAGAAGAGAGAATGGATATCATCAAAGAGATCATGGTCTACAAGAAAGAGAATGGATTGCCAATCCTTCAGCCAGAACAGGAAAAGAGACAGCGTAAGATGCTGCTCACACATGTGGATGAGAATACCTATAAGGATGAGATTCTTGATATATTTACTTATATTGTAGAAAACAGCAGAAGAATTCAGGCAAAGACATTATTTACACATAACATCTTATTGATCGGATTTATGGGAGCAGGTAAGAGTACTGTTTCTACATATCTAAGTAAGATCCTTGCATCTCCACAGGTAGAGATGGATGAAGAGATCGTGAAGAAAGAAGGAATGTCTATCAATAAGATTTTTGAAGAATATGGAGAGACATATTTCAGAAACTGTGAGACAAACCTTTTGATTGAGCTTCAGAAGAAGAATAACCAGATCATCTCCTGTGGTGGTGGAGTTGCGCTTCGTGATGAGAACGTTGCTGAGATGAAGAAGAATGGAAAGGTCGTTTTATTAACAGCATCTCCAGAAGTGATCTTAGAGCGTGTCAAAGACAATGATGACAGACCATTATTACGTGGGAATAAGAATACTGAATTTATTTCTAATATGATGGAACAACGCCGTCCAAAGTACGAAGCGGCAGCAGATGTTGTAGTGAACACAGATTATAAGACTGTGGAAGAGATCGCAGAAGAGATCGTTGTGAAGTTAACAAGAGATGCAGATTAATCAGTAACATACAAGTTTTGCCCCTGTTTATGGGCAGATGGAGGATGAGCGAATGCATGGATTTACCCAGTATACACCAACAAGAATCATTTTTGGAAAAGAGACACAGAAGCAGGCAGGAGAACTTGCGAAAAGCCTGAAAGCTTCCAAAGTATTCGTTGTCTATGGTGGAGGAAGTGTTGTAAGAAGCGGATTACTTGATGAGGTAACTGCTTCATTAGAAGAAGCCGGTCTTGAATATATGACAGTTGGAGGCGTGAAGCCGAATCCAAGGCTTTCATTTGCGAGAGAAGCAGTGAAGAAATCCATTGAATTTGGAACGGACTTTGTATTGGCAGTAGGTGGAGGAAGTGTGATCGATACCTCAAAGGCTGTTGCACATGGAACAGCGAATCCGGATACAGATATCTGGGAGTTCTGGTCTAAGAAACAGACAGTGAAGAAATCTCTTCCTGTTGGAGTTGTATTAACACTTGCAGCGGCAGGAAGTGAGACAAGCGATTCAGCAGTACTTACGAATGAAGAGACGAAGATCAAGAGAGGTCTTTCCACAGATTTCAACCGCCCGGCGTTTGCGATCATGAATCCTGAACTTACATATACATTACCAAAGTATCAGGTAGGATGCGGCATTGTGGATATTATGATGCATACATTGGATCGTTATTTTACACAGACAGAGAATAATGAACTGACAGACGAGATTGCAGAAGGTCTGCTTCGTACAGTGATCAGAAATGGTGCGGTTGCGATTAAGGATTCACACGATTATAATGCGATGAGTGAGATCATGTGGGCAGGAAGTCTTTCACACAACGGAATTACAGGACTTGGAGCTGAGAAAGACTTTGCAGTGCATCAGTTAGGACATGAACTGAGTGCCAAGTTTGATATTGCACATGGGGCAAGTTTATCCGCTGTCTGGGGAGCATGGGCAACTTATGTATATGATGCAAAACCAGCCAGATTTGCGCAGTATGCAAGAAGAGTCTGGAATGTAGAAGAAGCTGACGATGTGAAGGCAGCACAGGAAGGAATCCGAAAAACAGTTACATATTTTGCATCACTTAATATGCCGACAAGTTTTCGTGAGGCGAAAGAAATTGGTTCAAAAACAGACGAAGAAGTGAAGCAAATGGCACATGGATGTTCCTATGAAGGAACCAGAACGATCGGTTCTTTTAAGGTCTGTGATGAGAATGACATATACGAAATCTATAAATTAGCAAATAAATAGTTGATTCAACTATAGATTTAAGATAAAATAAAAAAAGATATAATTTAAGGAGGACAATTATAATATGGTTACAGCAGGAGATTTTAAGAATGGATTAACAATTCAGTTCGAGAATAATATTTACCAGATCATCGAATTCCAGCATGTAAAACCTGGAAAGGGAGCAGCGTTCGTACGTTGTAAATTAAAAAATATCAAGAACGGTGGAGTTGTTGAGAAAACATTCCGTCCAACAGAGAAATTTGAAAACGCTCATATCGAACGTAAAGAAATGCAGTATCTGTACAATGATGGAGAATTATTCTACTTCATGGATAACGAAACATTTGATCAGATCGCATTAGGACCAGATGTTATCGGAGATTCTTTAAAATTCGTTAAAGAAAACGAAAACGTTACGATCGTTTCTCACGCAGGGAATGCATTCCAGGTTGAGCCACCAATCTCTGTAGAATTACTTGTTACAGAATGTGAACCAGGAGAAAAAGGAAACACAGCACAGGGTGCTACAAAACCATGTATCGTTGAAACAGGTGCTCAGGTAATGGTACCATTATTCGTTAACGAAGGTGATACGTTAAAGATCGATACAAGAACTGGAGAATATTCTTCAAGAGTATAATCTTGTTATGAAAGATAAGAATCGTGGAATTATATGCATCATACTGTCAGCTTTTTCCTTTGCCCTTATGGCATTGTTTTTAAAGCTGTCAGGAGATCTTCCAGCGATCGAGAAGAGTTTTTTCCGCAATTTAGTTGCGGTGGTCATTGCATTTATCATGATCATTCGTAGCAAGGAAAAGATTCAGATTCAGAAAAGAAATTTGCATTGGTTTATTCTAAGGTCCCTTTTTGGGACCTTAGGTATTTTCTGCAACTTTTATGCGGTAGATCACCTGGTGCTTTCAGATGCTTCATGTCTAAATAAGTTATCGCCATTTTTTGTTATTGTATTTTCTTATTTAGTACTGAAAGAGAAGATCACACCGACACAATGCGCATGCGTGATCGCAGCTTTTGTCGGTAGTTTATTTATTGTAAAACCAAGTTTCGCAGGCGGGATGACACCAGCAGCTGTGATCGGCTTTGCAGGGGGAATGTGTGCAGGTTTTGCATATACCTGTGTGAGAAAACTTGGACTTAGAGGAGAAAGAGGACCAATGATCGTGCTTTTCTTCTCAACATTTTCTATGTTGGCGTGTGTACCATATTTGATCATAGATTTTCATCCGATTTCAGCAAGGCAGTTATTCTTTTTGTTATTAACAGGATTAGCTGCTGCAGGAGGACAGTTTGGAGTCACAGCGGCATATACGTATGCACCAGCAAGGGAAATTTCTGTATATGATTACACACAGATCATGTTCTCAGCAATTATGGGGCTTCTCGTTTTTGGACAGCTTCCAGATATGCTGAGTTTTGTAGGATATTGTGTGATCATTGCAGCAGGAGTGATTATGTTTCTTTATAATAAGAGACGTGGAGGAAATTAGATGAAATTCATATCATGGAATGTCAATGGGATCAGAGCATGTGTGAAGAAAGGATTTTTGGATTTTTTCAATGAGACAGATGCCGATATTTTCTGCATTCAGGAAAGTAAGATGCAGGAAGGCCAGCTTGACCTGAATCTTCCGGGATATCACCAGTACTGGAATTATGCAGTGAAGAAGGGATATTCAGGAACAGGCATTTTTACAAAAGAAGAACCGATCAGCGTTTTTAATGGTCTTGGGATAGAAGAACATGATCAGGAAGGACGTGTGATCACACTGGAGTTTAAAGATTATTACTTTATCACAGTGTATACACCGAATTCACAAAGTGAACTGGCAAGGCTTTCTTATCGAATGAAGTGGGAAGAGGATTTTCTTGCTTATTTGAAGAAGTTAGAAGAGAAAAAGCCGGTGATCTTTTGTGGAGATCTGAATGTTGCAGTCGAGGAGATCGATCTTAAGAACCCAAAGACAAATAGAAAAAATGCTGGTTTCACGGATGAAGAACGTGAAAAAATGAGAACAATCCTTAGCAATGGATTTATCGATACCTTCCGTTATTTATACCCAGATCAGACAGGAATCTACTCCTGGTGGTCTTACCGCTTCAATGCGAGAAAGAATAACGCAGGGTGGCGCATTGACTATTTTATTGTATCAGAGTGTTTAAAAGATCGTATCAGTGATGCGAAGATCTTAACAGATGTGATGGGATCAGATCACTGTCCGATCGAGTTGGATTTCAAATGAAAATTACAGACTGTGGATTGAAACAGATAATAAGAACAGAAAGAGGTAAAATCAGATGGTAGAATTAACAAACAAAGAATTCTTTCAGGATTTAGATCAGACAATTGCAGCTCAATTATTTGAACAGACAACGTATCCATGGGAGATTCTTCCATTGATCAAAGATTTTGTACTGGAAGTTGGACCAACACTATCAGTAGATGAATATGATCAGGTAGAAGAAGATGTATGGATCGCGAAAAGTGCAACGATCGCCAAGACGGCAACGATCAATGGACCAGCGATCATTGGTCCAGATACAGAAGTGCGCCCAGGAGCATTTATCAGAGGAAATGCATTGATCGGGGCAGGATGTGTTGTAGGAAATTCTACAGAGATCAAGAATGATATTTTATTTAATAATGTTCAGGTGCCTCATTACAATTATGTAGGAGATTCTATTTTAGGATATAAGTCTCATATGGGAGCTGGATCCATCACATCGAATGTAAAATCTGACAAGACAAACGTTGTGATCAAAAACGGAGAAGAAAAGATTGAGACTGGAAGAAAGAAGATCGGTGCGATCTTAAGTTCTCGTGTAGAAGTAGGATGCGGAACTATCTTGAATCCAGGATCAGTGGTTGGTCATGATACCAATATTTATCCATTATCTATGGTACGTGGATGTATCGCACCAAACAGCATCTATAAGAACGCAGGAGAGATCGCTCAAAAACGATAGGACCTGTAATGGAGGGAAACCATATGAAAGGTGCAAAATATATACTAACAGCAGCGGTGATCGCAATGAGCAGCGTGGTGATGACGGGATGCTTTAAGCCGTCAAAAGATGCTGTCGTGGAATCAAAATATTATCAGAGTCTTAAAGATGAAAGAGATAAACTGTCTGTTCAGTTAAAAGAAGAAAAGAAAAAAACAAATTCACTAAATAAGAAGATCAAAGCAATCCATGCAACTTCTGGAGATCAAAAGATTGCAGACTACAAAAGTCGTGTCAAAGACAGCAGGATCATTAAAGTTGACTTTGCAACGAATACGATCAAGAATCAGAGTTTTGCAGTAACGAATATTCCTGTCTGCAAATATGTAAAGAAGATTGTAACTGGATGTAATCGAATGATCGGAATCACACCAACCGATGTAGAGAAGCGGTATAAACAAAGTTATTCTTATGCGTTGATTGATGAAGATAATACAACGTTTGAATTCAAAGTATATGGTGACAGTTATATTGTGTTTGATGAGATTCCAGAGAATGTTTACGCATATAATGGTGCTTCAACTGTTGGAGATGCGTTGATCGATGCCAAAGAGCAGAAGAATTACAGTAACGTAGCAGCAAGAATTGCAGATGCCCAGATCGTTGTAACAGATAAGAAGATGAAATTTAATGATACAGCGATCAAAGTATCTAAGATTATTGAGAAAGCGAAGAAGTTATCTGGAAAAGATGCCACACTGGATATAGCCTCATGGAATGAGTATCGTTTCTATACAAGTGGTACATTAACAAAAATACTTCTCGGAGATCGTACTGTCATTGGAATCGAAGATAAGAATGGAAAACAGACTTTTTATCAGATCAGTGACAAACAAAAGAAGAATCTGAAAAAATATATGAAATAATAAATGAAAGAAAGACGTTTTGACGTATTGAAAACATATGTCAAAACGTCTTTTTTTCGTGCTTTTATGAGCAAAGATGAACATAATAAAAATTTCTTTGAATCAGTTATTATAAATTTTTATAACGCTATTTGTTGACATGTATACAGAAATCTTATATAATCCAATTCATATAAAACATACAGAAATAGTATGGAATTAAAATAAAGGAGAAGAAACCATGAAAATAAGACAACAAAGAACCATAGAAAAGAATATCTGTAAGAAAATGATCCTTTTAAGTTTCTGTATGATTCTTATGGTTTCTATGGCAGGATGTGGAAATAAGAGAAAAGAAAATCTTACGATCACAAATGTCTCTTATGATCCGACAAGAGAGTTTTATGAGAAATACAACAAAGATTTTATCAAATATTATAAAGACAAATATGGAAAGAAAGTCGAAGTGATCCAGTCCCACGGTGGTTCTGGAAGTCAGGCAAGATCAGTAGTAGAAGGAAGCAATGGTGATGTTGTAACACTGGCCTTAGAACATGATATTTCGCTGATCGAACAGACAGGACTTATAAATAAAGGGTGGCAGAAGAGATTTTCAAATGATTCTGCACCATATACGTCAACGATCGTCTTTCTTGTAAGAAAAGGAAACAAGAAAAGCATCAAAGACTGGAAAGACTTGATCAAAAAAGGAGTGGAAGTCATCACACCAGATCCAAAGAGCAGCGGGGGTGCCTGCTGGAACTTTTTAGCAGCTTATGGTTATGCGATTGATACCTATCACGATCAGAAAAAGGAAGAACAATTCCTGACAAAATTATATCAGAATGTATCCGTTATGGATTCAGGAGCCAGAGGTTCTACGACAACCTTTGTAGAAAATAAAAAAGGTGATGTCTTGATCGCATGGGAGAATGAAGCAATTCAGACAGTTAAGAATTATCCAGATAAATACGAGATCATTACACCAAGCATCAGTATCTTGGCACAGCCAAGTGTAAGCCTTGTTGATGATAACGTAAAAGTCAATGGAACAACGAAGATCGCAACAGAGTATTTAAAATATCTCTACAGTGACAAAGCACAGAAACTCGCAGCCAAAGAAGGATACCGGCCATCGAATGAAAGAATCTTAAAACAGTACAAAGATAAATTTAATCTGAACATGAAACTATATAAGATCAGTGATTTTGGAGGATGGGATCAGGCTTATAAGAAATATTTTGAAGATGGAGCGTTGTTTGACAAGATTTACACAAACCAATAAAAAGGCAGGAATGAAGATGAGTAATACAAATAACGAGAATAAGACATTAAAAAAAGCGAAAAAAGCAAGGGTTATTCCAGGGTTCGGATTAACGATGGGAGTTACAGTAACGATGTTATCATTGATCGTACTGATTCCATTAGCATCCGTATTTGCATACGCACTAAAATTATCGCCGAATGAATTCTTTACATTAATATCGAAAGAAACAGTAAGAAATGCATTTATCACAAGTATCGGAAGTTCGTTTATTGCAGCATTGATCAATGTTGTGTTTGGGCTGATCATCGCATGGGTACTTGTAAAATATGAATTTCCGGGGAAACGATTAATGGATGGGATGATCGAACTTCCTTTTGCACTGCCAACCGCAGTTGCTGGTATTACATTATCAAAAATGTATGCAGAAGATGGAATGATCGGACGATACTTTGCACACTTTGGGATTAAGATTTCTTATACAAGGATCGGACTTTTGATCGCACTTGTGTTTATTGGGATTCCATTCATCGTAAGAGCGGTTCAGCCAGTGCTTGAGAAAATGGATGACCAGTATGAAGAAGCAGCGTATATGTTAGGTGCAACACCGACAAGAACATTCTTTAAAGTCATTTTACCAGAATTAAGACCTGCATTATTAACAGGATTTGGACTGGCATTTGCAAGGGGAATCGGGGAATACGGAAGTGTGATCTATATCTCAGGAAACAGTGCCAAGGAACATACACAGATGATCTCTTATGTGATCATGCAGAAATTAAACTATATCGATTATAAAAGTGCAACAGCTATTGCTCTTGTCATGCTGATCATTTCCTTTGTGATGTTATTTGTGATCAATATCATACAGGTAAGACAGGCAAGAAGAGTCAATGCACAGTAAGGAGAAGATCATGAATGAACAGCAGAAGTTTGAAAAAAGAAAACAGCGAACGAAGATCATCCTGATCACGATCAGTGTTTTATTTATGATCGTCATGTTGGTCTTACCGTTATTTTCCGTTATTACAAATTCATTAAGTGAGGGATTTAAATTTTATGTAAGTTCCATATCAACGGAGTATGTAAGAAGCGCTTTATTTGTAACGATTCTGGCAACGCTTGTTGCGGTAACGATCAATACATTTTTCGGGATCATGGCGGCATTTTTATTGACTAAATTCAGTTTCAAAGGAAAACAGGTTTTAGCAACTTTGATCGATATTCCATTTTCCATTTCACCAGTTATCGTAGGCCTTGCATTTTTGATGACATTTGGAAGACTTGGATGGACGTATCCAGCGATCCGAGCGATCAACACCTTCTTTGGAACGAATATCAGGATCGCATTTGCGATTCCAGGAGTCATTTTAGCAACCATTTTCGTGACCTTCCCATTTGTGTCAAGGGAGATCATACCGATCTTAAACTCACAGGGAAAAGACGAAGAAGAGGCAGCAGCATTGATGGGAGCCAGTGGATTTACGATCTTTCGAAAGATCACACTTCCTCAGATGAAATGGGGATTGATCTATGGGATCATCTTATGTAGTGCCAGGGCATTAGGAGAATTTGGTGCAGTTAATGCACTTTCCAAAACAAGAGGTGAGACATTTACCTTACCATTGGAGATCGATGCCTTATATATGTCAGGAACAACATCATCGATCACAGCAGCCTTTGCAGTATCATCGGTTTTAGTATTGATCGCGGTCATTGTACTGATCTTAAGAAATATTGCATGGTACCGCTCACAGGACAAACAACAGGGAAAGGACGGAAGATAAAATGTATGTCGAAATGAGAAATATCTATAAACAATACGGAAACTTCCGGGCATCAGATAATGTAAGTTTTGGAATTGAAAAAGGGAAACTTGCAGCGTTGCTTGGGCCAAGTGGAAGTGGAAAGACAACCCTGCTTCGAATGATCGCAGGATTGGAAAATCCAAATGCAGGAGATATCTTTATTGATGGAAAGAGAGTCAATGATATTCCGGCAGCAAAACGAGGAATTGGATTTGTATTTCAAAGTTATGCACTATTCCGATATATGACAGTCTTTGATAATATCGCATTTGGATTAGAGATTGCAAAAATGCCGAAGAAACAGATCAAAGAACGAGTTTTTGAATTACTGGAATTAACGGGGTTATCAGGACTTGAAAATAGATATCCGAACCAGTTATCTGGCGGGCAGAGACAGAGAGTTGCATTTGCAAGAGCATTGGCTCCAAATCCACAGGTATTACTTCTTGATGAACCATTTGCAGCGATCGATGCAAAAGTAAGATCAGAGCTTCGACTCTGGCTAAAAGAAATGGTATCAAAGCTTGGTATCACAAGCATTTTCGTTACACATGATCAGGATGAAGCCGTAGAGGTTGCTGATGAGATCTTGATTACAAATCATGGAAAGATTGAGCAGATGGGAAGCCCATTAGAGATTTATAAATCACCAAAGACGCCATTTGTAGCCCAGTTTGTTGGAAGATCATCCATCGTAGAAAATTATGAATCCTTAAAAGGATTTGAAAAAATAGAACATGCACAGAAAGCAATCGTCAGACCAGAATTCCTTGAGTTAGCAAAAAAAGGGGAATTAAAACGATATATGAGTGCATCAGAAAAAGGAATTGTAGAAGATGTGATCTTTAGTGGAAGTCGACTGGATGTAGTTGTAAATATCAATGGAATCAAAGTGACAGCTGAGAGATCTTTGGAAAAGGATCCGGTAAGCGTTGGAGAAGAAGTTGATATCATTATTTACCGTTTATATGTATTTGATGAAAAGGAAACTTATTTATTAGAGAATAAAGAAATGCAGGAAGGCGATGTCTTCTATATTTAAGAAATATACCAGAAAGGACCGATTATGGAAATTACAAAACAACAGATCATACATACCGATGTCCTGATCATCGGAGGCGGAACAGCTGGATGTTATGCGGCACTTACGATCAGGGAAAAAAGTGATGCAAAGATCGTCATCGCCGAGAAAGCCAATATCAAACGAAGCGGGTGCTTAGCAGCTGGAGTTAATGCGATCAATGCTTATATCGTAAAGGGAAGAAAACCACAGGATTATGTTGATTATGCGAGGAAAGATGCAGATGAGATCGTACGAGGTGACCTGCTTCTTACAATGTCAGAACATTTAAATGAAGTGACAAGCAAGATGGAACAGTTAGGATTGGTTATTTTAAAGGATGAAAATGGTGACTATGTTGCCAGAGGAAATCGAAATATTAAGATCAATGGAGAAAATATCAAGCCAATCCTTGCAGATGCAGTAAATCAGCTAGATAACGTAGAGGTGATCAATCATTTGAATATCACGGATTATATCGTGGAAGATAACACGATCAAAGGAGCCTTTGGTTTCCATATGGAAAATGGAACAGCTTATGAGATCCGTGCCAAGAAAGTACTTTGTGCAACTGGAGGGGCAGCAGGGCTTTATAAGCCAAATAATCCAGGATTTTCAAGACATAAGATGTGGTATCCACCATTTAACACTGGTGCCGGATACGCAATGGGAATTGATGCTGGAGCTGAGATGACAACCTTTGAGATGCGTTTTATCGCATTAAGGTGTAAAGATACGATCGCACCAACGGGAACGATCGCACAGGGAGTCGGGGCAAAGCAGGTAAACGCTAAAGGAGAGATTTACGAAGATAAATACGGAATCACAACTTCTCAGCGTGTCTATGGAACAACACAGGAAAATCTGGAAGGAAGAGGACCTTGTTACCTAAGAACCGAAGGAATTGAGAAGGAAAAAGATACAGACCTTAAGAAAGCATATTTAAATATGGCACCAAGCCAGACCTTAAAATGGATCGAGCAAGGCAAAGATCCAAGTGAACAAAATGTAGAGATCGAGGGAACGGAACCATATATCGTGGGTGGACATACTGCCAGTGGTTACTGGGTAAACACAAATCGAGAGACAACGATCCATGGGCTGTACGCAGCCGGAGATGTCGCAGGTGGATGCCCACAGAAATATGTGACAGGAGCTTTGGTAGAAGGTGAGCTCGCAGCACTGGATATTGTAGAGAAATTAAAAGATCAGACGTTTGATATAACAGATAACAAAGAAGAACAGTTATTAGACGAGAAAGTCAAAGAATACAACAATATTTTATCAGACAAAGACAGTATTTTTACAATCGAGCAAATGGAAGAAGCGATGCAGAAAGTCATGGATGCTTATGCAGGTGGAATTTCAAGTCATTATCAGTTTAATGAAAACTGCTTAAATCTCGCCAAAGAAAAGATCAATAACCTGATCACATTATCTGGACAGTTAAGTGCTCAGGATTACCATGAATTAATGTTTTATTATGAACTAAAAGAAAGATTAACGATCTGTCTGACTCTGATCGAACATTTAAAAGCAAGAAAAGAGACAAGATGGCACAGTTTTGCAGAAAATCTTGATCATCCACAAAAGAGTGATGATTGGAAAAAATACGTCAATACAAAGAAAGTGGATGGAAAGATCAAAGTCATCTTACGAGAACTAGTAAAGGAGGATGAGTACTATGAGCATCAGAATTAACAAAAATAAATGTGTTGGATGCAAACGATGCTTAGACGTCTGTCCTGGAAGTTTGATAAAGACCGATGCAACTGGCAAAGCATACATCAAATATCCAAAAGACTGCTGGGGATGTACATCCTGCTTAAAAGAATGTAAAACAGGAGCCATCGCATTTTTCCTAGGAGCCGATATCGGTGGAATGGGAAGTGAAATGACAGTTAACGAAAGCAAAGATACGATTCTCTGGAAGATCAAAAAATATACCGGAGAAGAACAAACCATAGATATCAACAAGAAAGATTCAAACAAATATTAGATTGGAGGACATCAAAATGAGCGAATTATCACATCTTGACCAGTTGGAGGCGGAAGCAATCTACATCATCCGAGAAGTTGCAGCTTCTTGTGAAAAACCAGTTATGCTATATTCTATCGGAAAAGACAGCTCAGTTATGTTACATTTAGCATTAAAAGCATTCTATCCGGAGAAACCACCATTTCCATTTTTACATGTTAATACAACATGGAAATTCAAAGAAATGATCAAATTCCGTGATGAAACAGCAAAGAAATACGGATTAGAAATGATAGAATACATCAATGAAGATGGTGTAAAACAGGGGGTTAATCCATTTGATAGTGGAGCCGCTTACACAGATATCATGAAAACACAGGCCCTAAAGCAGGCGTTAAATAAATATGGATTTACCGCTGCATTTGGAGGTGGACGTCGTGATGAAGAAAAATCTCGTGCAAAAGAAAGAATCTTCTCTTTTAGAAATGAAAATCAGGCATGGGATCCAAAGAACCAGAGACCAGAAATGTGGAAATTATATAACTCTAAGATCAAAAAAGGAGAAAGCATTCGTGTATTCCCAATCTCTAACTGGACAGAGACAGATATCTGGAAATATATCAAACGCGAAAAAATTGATATCGTTCCATTATATTTTGCAAAAGAACGCCCAGTGATCGAGAGAGATGGAAATATCATCATGGTCGATGATGACAGATTAAAATTAAGACCAGATGAGAAGATCGAATACAAGAGTGTGAGATTTAGAACCCTTGGATGTTATCCATTAACTGGAGGAGTGGAATCAAAAGCCTCAACACTTGATGAGATCATTGACGAGACATTAAGTGCGGTTTCTTCAGAAAGAACAACCAGAGTTATTGATAATGAAGCAGCAGGAAGCATGGAAAGAAGAAAGAGAGAGGGGTATTTCTAAGATGATAGGATTATTAAAATTTATTACTTGCGGTAGTGTAGATGATGGAAAATCTACGCTGATCGGACATATTTTATATGATTCAAAGTTATTATATACAGACCAAGAAGAAGCATTAGAGTTAGACAGTAAAGTTGGAAGCCGTGGTGGAAAGATCGACTATTCTTTATTACTTGACGGATTAATGGCAGAAAGAGAACAGGGAATTACGATCGACGTTGCCTACCGTTATTTTACAACAGAAAAAAGAAGTTTTATCGTAGCAGATACACCAGGACATGAAGAATATACAAGAAACATGGCTGTAGGAGCATCCTTTGCAGATTTAGCAGTCATCTTAATCGATGCATCCCAAGGAGTATTAGTACAGACAAGACGCCACGCAAGAATCTGCGCCTTAATGGGAATCAGACACTTCGTATTTGCAGTCAATAAAATGGACCTTGTAAAATATGATCAGGAAACATTCCGAAAGATTGAGGAACAGATCAAAGAATTACAAGAAGAATTATCACTTGCAAATGTAAAGATCATCCCAGTATCTGCAACAGAAGGAGATAACGTTACAACAAAATCAGATAACATTTCATGGTATACAGGAGAACCATTACTAGAATACCTAGAGACGGTGGATGTACGAGAGAAATCTGAAGAAGAAGGATTCTACATGCCAGTTCAGAGAGTATGCCGTCCAAACCACACATTCCGTGGATTCCAGGGACAGATCGAATCCGGACAGATTTCTGTCGGAGATGAGATCGTGACATTACCAAGCAAAGAACATGCAAAGGTTAAGAGTTTATTAATTGGTGATAAAGATGCACAGACAGCTGAAAAAGGCCGTCCAGTAACGATTCAGTTAGACCGTGAAGTTGATGTATCCAGAGGATGCGTACTGGCCAATAAAACAGAACTTCCAGTCAGCAAATCATTTACAGCGACAGTTCTTTGGATGGATGACGGAGAATTGTTACCAGGAAAAGAATATTTCGTAAAGATCGGAACAAAAGAAATTCCAGGAATCGTAACAAATATTCAGTACAAGATCGATGTCAACACAGGAGAATACATTCCAGCAAACAACTTAAGAAAGAATGAGATCGCAGTATGTGATGTTATCTTGCAGGAAGAAATTGTCTTAGACGAATTTGATGATCATAAAGCATTAGGAGAGCTGATATTGATCGACCGTATCACAAACATGACATCTGCATGCGGAGTGATCAAAAATTCCGAAGTTGACGAAGAAACAGACCTAAAATGCGTCTTTGCACATGGAAAATTAAAAGCCAATGGAGATATCTTTGAAGAATTCTACTACAACATGGAAAGTATGACAGTCACAAAGATCAAACCATCTGGAAAATCCTACACGATCGGAGATGAAATTCCAGTAGAAGGAGAAAGCTATCAGTATCCAGACTACTTTGATGTCATCGTATTCAGAGACAAAGTAGCCGTACAGATCAGAGACAGAAAAGTATCAGCAATTCTTCCAATCGAAGAATACGAATACAAAGGCCTGCCACTGATCAATGGACGAGGATTTAAGATTCTGGTTGATTCCAAAGAAAAAGCAGACAAACTGTTTGCAGAATTAAAAGAACAAGGATATAAACCAGGAAGCGAATTCTTTAACCGTTGGTTACAGTTTGAAGCATATCGTAAGATTGTGTTTAGGGATAGTATTTACTAATTAAATTGTAATTGTATAACGGAAATGTATCGAGTATTCATAAAAACATAAAAAAGATAGAGGTACGAAAAACGAATTTCATTGACGGATTTTTATCATTTCGTACCTCTATCTTTTTTATGTTTTTATGAATACCTGAAGACATTCTCGTATAAAATTAAGAATTTTCAAACGGAAGGGTGTGTATGTTAGACGTTATTGGTTTTCAATTTTTGTAATGGTAGACAGATATTTATTATATTCCAAAACACTTCAACAAATTGGTGGTTATAAATTTCATTGACCTTCTGTCAACGAATCCAAAACTTATCAGCCAATACCATTTAATATACACACTGTGTAGTGATTTGAATAGCGTTCCGTTGTATGAGTCAGAAAGAAGATAAGAAGAAATATTTATAAGAAAAAAGGATGACAACATGAGCACTTTTTGAATGCGTTTTTTACAAATTCGCAGCGCCCTGTGGTCGATTGTTTGAACGTAGCTGCGGGCATTTTGGCTCGCAGCAAGCGAGTTATCGAAGGAACAGGCGCGGATCAGCGATTTGTAAAAAACGCTTTCAAAAATGCGGAGTGTCATCCTTTTTTCTTATAAATAGTTCTTCTTATCTTCTTTCTGACTCATACATGCAACACTATTACAATCAAAACTTGTCATGAAATAATACTGACAAACTATAAATACTGACAACAAAATGTCACTATTGAATGTCGTCAAAACCATCATATCAATCGCTTGTCCAAATCACCCATTGTATATATAATAATACGTGAAAGGGGATGATACAGAGTGTCTAAGAAATCCGGATTAACAAAAAGACAGAAACTTATCATTGAGATGTTAGCAGCTTTTAATGCTGACGATCCAATTACAATACAGGCAATATCAGAAAAACTGAAATTAAGTTCAAGAACCGTATTAAGAGAAATGCCTCGCATCAACGAATGGTTTGAGGAGAATGACTTTAAACTAGTCAAGAAACCAAGAATCGGGATGTATGTGGATGAAGATACAGAAACAAGAAACTATATTAAAGAACTCGTAGATATGGATGAGAACAAGCCAGTATACAGTAAAGCAGATCGCCAGATGATCATATTACTTGAACTGTTAACGATCAACGAACCACTCAAATATTTTTACTTTACATCCCTTTTTCATATTTCGGATGCAACATTAAGTAATGACCTGGAAGAGGTTGAAACATGGCTTGATCACTATAATCTGACTCTTTACCGAAGACCGGGAATGGGAATTTACTGGGAAGGAAAAGAGGAAGATTACCGTCAGGCAGTGACAATGGTATTGAGACAAAAGTTAAGAGGACATTCCTTAAAAGTATTGTTTGATGAAGAGAAAAAACTCAAAGAACGAATGTTTCCGAATCTTACGCAAGAAGTGTTAGATGATACAAGAGATATCATTAAAAATATGCAGGGAGTGTTAGATATAGAATATACTGACCATTCCATTAGGCATTTAAGCTTGTATTTATTGATCACACAAAACAGGGTAAGAATGGGACATGAGATCAAAGAAGAGAAAGACGTCAGATCGATCACTCATTTACCAGAATATCAGATTGCAAAATGGCTGGGAGGCAAGTTAAGCAACTTTGAAGGACATCAGCTCTCACAAGGAGAAGTATATAACATAGCAATGCAGCTTTTGGCAGCGAAGATCTGGAAAAACAAAAGTGAGAATAAGATCGATGAAGAAAGTTTTAAAGTCAGGCAGTTGGTCATGCGGATCATTGCTGAGATGGAAATACTTTTAGAAATGGAATTTTTTGAGAATGCAGTATTGATCGATGGATTATGTAATCATATGAAACCAGCGATCAATCGAATGAAACAAGGTGTATTTACGGAAAATCAATACATTGATTTTTTAGAAGAAAAATATTCCAAAGTTTATGTGGCAACGATCAAAGCGTGTGAGTTCTTAAAAGAAGAATTACATATAAAAAAACTCCCGGAAGGGGAGATGGGGTTTATCGCATTATACTTCTGTGTAGCGGTTGAACAGCAAAAAGATAAAGAAGAAAAGTTATCTGTTTATGTTGCCTGCCCACATGGAGTTGGGACATCCCATATGCTAGCCGTTCATCTGAAAAAAGAATTTCCGCAGCTGATGGTACAAAAGATCATCTCGACAGCAGAGATCAAAGAAGAGGAGCTGATCGAAGAAGGAATTGATTTTATCGTTTCCACAGCAAAATTAAATCTGACATTTCCAAATGTCTATGTGAACTCTATTTTAACAGAGACAGATAAGAAAATGATCAATGCCATGATCAAAAATATCGACAAGAAGAAAAGAAAAAATCCCATAAAGACTGTAAAACCAGTCAAAAGGATTGGAAGAGAAGACATCGAGTATATGACACTTCTTGGAGAAGAGATCTTACAGGTATTAGATAACATTAAAATATCAACAGGTGAAAACATTAAGAATAAGAAACAATTGATCGAATATGCAGGAGAATTATTTGCAAGAAATGAAACGACAGCAACAGAGATTACTTTTGCATTAAACAAACGCGAGAATATCGCAAGCACATTTATTCCGAGTATGAATGCATTATTTTTACATTGTGAAACAAAAGGCATCAGACATTGCAGATTTGGTTTTGTCTATTTAAATGATGAGATCATTGAAGATGGGCAGCCAATCAAGGGTGCGATCTTGATGCTTGTTCCACAGGGAGATGGAAGTAAGGTTTATCGCGAAGTTATGAGTGAAATAAGCGGAGCATTAGCCGAGAAAGACCAGATCATCACTTACTTATTTGACAAAAACAGAAATGCAGTTGAGGCAGAACTTGAAACAAGCCTTGGTAACTATTACGAAAATAAAATGAAGAGAAGATAAAAACAAAAGGAGGATATTGTAAATGAAAAATGGATTACAAAAATTCGGTAAATTTTTAAGTGCAATGGTAATGCCTAATATCGGAGCATTCATTGCATGGGGATTCATTACAGCATTATTTATCGCAGATGGATGGATTCCAAATGCGAAGTTAGCATCAATTCAGCCATACATGTTAACATTCTTATTACCAATGCTAATCGCCTACACAGGTGGTAAACAGGTCGGTGGAGATCGTGGAGGAGTCATGGGTGCGATCGCAGTCATGGGTTGTATCGCCGGAGTTGGTGGATTTGATGGACAGCCAATGTTAATGGGAGCCATGGTAATGGGACCATTTGCAGGATGGGTCATCAAGAAATTTGATAAAGCAATGGACGGACATATGCCAGCCGGATTTGAGATGTTGATCAATAACTTCTCTGTTGGTATTTTAGGAATGATCGTAGCGATCATTGGATACTTTATCATCGGACCATTTATGTCAACCGTATTAGCAGTGTTAACAGCAGGAGTTAACGTACTTGTAAAAGCAAAATTAATACCTTTAGCAGCAATCTTTATCGAACCTGCCAAAGTATTATTCTTAAATAACGCGATCAACCATGGTATCTTTACACCAATTGGTATTGAACAGGCAAAAGAAGCTGGTAAATCTATCATGTATATGTTAGAGGCAAACCCAGGACCAGGACTTGGAGTATTATTAGCATATGCAGTATTCTCTAAAGACAAAGTAACAAAATCATCTGCACCAGGTGCGATCATCATTCATTTCTTCGGTGGTATTCATGAGATTTACTTCCCATATATCCTGATGAACCCAATCGTGATCATCGCTCCGATCGTTGGTAACATTTGTGCGATCACATTCTTCACATTTACAAAATGCGGACTTATTGGACCATCTTCACCAGGATCAATCATCGCTTATTTATCAATGTCACCAAAGAGCCAGATTCCATTAACGATCTTAGGTGTACTGATCGCAACTGTAGTATCATTCTTGATCGCATCACCTATCATTCGTATGTCAGATGGTAAGAGTCTTGAAGATGCACAGGACGATATGGCAGCAAAGAAAGCAGAATCTAAAGGAATCACAGTTGACCCAGGAGAGAAGAAAGACGCAGATAAAGTTAAGAAGATCGTATTTGCATGTGACGCAGGAATGGGATCATCTGCAATGGGAGCTACAAAATTCAGAAATCGTGTGAAAGCACAGCGCCCAGATCTTACAGTGATCAATACATCAGTAGATAACATCCCAGCGGATTGTGATATCGCAGTTGTTCAGGCAGTCTTAGCAGACAGAGCCAGAAAATCTGCACCACAGGCACAGTTAGTTATCATCAATAACTTCTTACAGGATCCAAACTTAGATGGATTATATGAGCAGATGACAGCAAAAGTTGATGCATCAGCACAGACAGCTGCAGCTGTTGAAGAAGTTGAGACACCAGTAGCTACAGGAAATACAAAGATTCTTGTAGAAGAAGGAATCAAAACAGGATTAAAACCAGTCGACAAATTCGAAGCGATCAAAGCAGCAGGAAAACTGTTAAATGAACTTGGATATGTTGAAGAAGGTTATATTGACGCTATGGTAAAACGTGAAGAAACAGTTACAACATACATGGGATTAGGTGTAGCAATTCCTCACGGAACAGGAGATGCCAAGAAGAAAGTACAGAAAACTGGTATCGTAATGCTTCAGTATCCAGAAGGTGTAGACTTTGATGGAGAAAAAGCTCAGTTAGTCTTCGGTATTGCTGGAATCGGTGATGAACATCTTGGATTATTAGCTAAGATCTCTGAAATCATCGAAGATCCTGAAAGATTAGAACAGTTAAAAACAACAAAAAACGTTGACGAAATCATGGAAATGTTTAAATAAGATTTAAACAAAAAAAGGTCAATTTAATAAGCGGGAAATTCTTCTCGCTTATTAAATACCTAAGATATATACTTATAAATTTATATTTTAATTTTAGGAGTGAAGAAAATGAAGAAAGCAATTCAGTTTGGAGCAGGAAATATTGGACGTGGATTTATCGGTGGACTGTTAAGCAAAGCAGGATATCATGTAGTATTCGCAGATGTAAATCAGGAAATCATTGATAAGATCAACGAAGATAAGAAATATACAATTTTTGTAAAAGACGTAGAAAGCAGCGAGATCGTGATCACAGATATCAGCGGAGTAAATTCAACAAAACCTGAACTGATCGATGAAGTAAAAGAGGCTGAGATCATCACAACAGCCGTTGGAGTAAGAATTCTTCCGATCATTGCTCCATCTATCGCAGAAGGAATCAAAGCAAGAAAAGAAAATGGTTCTGAAGAATACTTAAACATCATTGCTTGCGAAAATGCAGTCAAAGCAAGTTCTCAGTTAAAAGAAGCTGTTTATGGAAACTTAAATGACGAAGAAAAAGCATATGCAGACAAATACGTAGGATTCCCAGACTGCTCTGTAGATAGAATCGTGCCTCCAGTACGTTTAGATAATCCAATCGACGTCGTTGTAGAAAACTATTATGAATGGAATGTCGAAGAAGCATCCTTTAAGGGAGCTGTTCCACAGATCGAAGGAATGAATCTTGCAGATAACTTAATGGCATATATTGAAAGAAAATTATTTACATTAAACACAGGACACTGCATCACAGCATATCTTGGAAACTACAAAGGATTCAAAACGATCGATGAAAGTATCGCTGATGAAGAAATATTTAAAACTGTTAAAAAAGCAATGCAGCAGAGTGGTATGGCATTAGTCAACAAATATGGATTTGACAAAGATGCTCACTTTAAATACATCGACAAGATCTTAAATCGTTTCAAAAACCCATACCTTGTAGATGATACAGCTCGTGTAGGTAGAGAACCATTAAGAAAATTAAGTGCAACAGATCGTTTAACAAAACCAACAATGACAGCATTAGAATATGGTCTTCCAGTGGATGCATTATTAGCAGGAATGGCAGCAGCATTAAAATATGATAATGCTGAAGATCCACAGAGCGTAGAATTACAGGATAAGATCAAAGCAAACGGAGTAAAAGCAGCATTAAAAGAAGTATCTGGAATCGCAGATGAAAAAATCTTAGACGAAGTTGTAGCAATTTACGAGGCAATGTAGTCGGAACAATATCAATAAAAAATCAACCAAAAATCAAATCAACAACCTTTTTTCTTAACGCATATAATCATATGAAAAGAGGCGGCCGAAAATATTTCGGTCGCCTCTTTTGGCACTTACATCATTTTATAACAGGATATAAAGAAAACCAATAAGTCTTTTATAGAAAATCTGTTGACAATTAAAAAGGATAGTGGCATAATACAACACATAGAAAATATAAATCATATTAATAAACTATGAAAAGTAGGAAATAAAATAACTGACTGGAAAACCAGAGGTTATGATCAAGGAAGCAGAAGAGACTGCACTTTTGATCATAACCTCTTTTTTTATACAAAAGTGAAGGAGGAAGAAAAATGAGCCAGAGCAGATCACCACAGGAAATCAGAATTCAAAATGAGATCAATCATAAGAAAATAGCGAATGTGCATGAAAACAGAGCTACAGAAATTTTAAAGAAAGTAAGAGAAAGTAAACCTCAGATTGATATAGAAAGAGGGTTATATTTTACAAAATCTTTTCAGAAAACGGAAGGACAGCCATTGATCTTACGATGGGCAAAGGCATTAAAATATTATGCCGAAAATGCAAGCATCTATATTGATGAAAATCAATTAATCGTAGGAAGAAGTGGAAAACCAGGAAGATATGGGATTCTTTATCCAGAACTCGATGGAGATACCTTAGATGAAGCAATCAAAACATTACCAAGCAGAGATGTATCACCATTTGATATTACTCCGGAAGATGCGAAGATCATTACAGAGCAGATCACACCTTACTGGAAAGGGAAGACGTTTCATGAGGATCTTGCAAAAGCACTTCCGAGGGAAACAAAAAAACTTACTTATAATGGAGATAAAGAGTTGACTTCAAGATATATTGTCAATGAAACAGCATCTTTTCGATCATCACTGCAATGGGTACATGATTACGAAATTGTTCTCGAGAAAGGATTTGAGGGAATTAAAGAAGAAGCCTTAGAAAGATTACAGCAATTAGATTCAGATAGTCCGGTGGATCAGACAGAGAAACGACCATTCCTAGAAGCACAGATCATAACAAGTGATGCGATTATCTTATGGGCAGAACGACATGCAAAACTTGCAAAAGAATTATCAGCAAAACAAAGGGATGCGGATAGGAAAAAAGAGCTTAAGATCATAGCAGAAATCTGCGAAAGAGTTCCAAGATATCCGGCAAGAACTTTTTATGAAGCATTGCAATCCCAATGGTTTACACAGATGTTTTCAAGAATTGAGCAAAAGACAGGAACGATCATATCCAATGGCCGAATGGATCAATATCTGTATCCATTTTACCAAAAAGACATCAAAGAAGGAAGGATCACGGATGAACAAGTACAGGAATTATTTGAATGCATGTGGGTAGCAATGTCCGAATTTGTTGATCTGTACTTATCAGAGGCAGGTGGATCTTTCAATGAAGGATATGCTCACTGGGAAGCTGTGACAATCGGCGGAACGACAAAGAAGGGATACGATGCAACGAATGAATTAACTTATATCTTATTAAAGTCCAAACGAGAATTTCCGCTAAATTATCCCGACCTTGCGGCAAGGATCCATATGGGAAGCCCGAAGAGATATCTCTATGAAGTAGCAGAAACGATCAAAGATGGAACTGGATTTCCAAAGCTTATTAATGATGACGAAGTAGTACCGATCTTATTATCCAAAGGTGCAAGTTTAAAAGAAGCTTATGATTACAGTGTTTCTGGTTGTGCAGAATGCCGTATGCCAAACAGAGATACCTACACAAGTCCAAACGCATACATTAATTTTGCAGCAGCACTTGAAATGGTGTTATACAATGGGAAAATGAAAAAATATGGAGATGAGATCGTAGGATTAGAAACAGGAAATTTTGAAGATTTTGAAAGTTTCGATGAAGTGTTGGAGGCTTACTTAAAACAACAGAAAAATTTGATCCGACATGCATTTATTCAGCAACATGAGATTATCAGACTTCGAGGAGAACATTTTGCTACACCGCTTGGATCATCACTTCATAAACTTTGCAGAGAAAGTTACAAGGATCTGCATCAGCCATCTATTCCTGGAGGGATCGATCTTGGATATTTTGAATTTATCGGATATGCAACTGTCGTAGATTCCTTATCAGCGATCAAAAAGCTGATCTTTGAGGAAAAACGTCTGACAAAGAAAGAGTTGTTAGAAGCAGTGAACAACGATTTCAAAGGATATGAAGCAATCAGACAGTTATTACTTCATGCACCATCTTATGGAAATGATGACAGCTATACCGATGAAATCGGACAGTTATTAGATTTGGAAGCACAGAAATTTACACATAAATATGGCAAAGAATTAGGGGTTCATATGGATCTGCGATTAGTACCATTTACATCCCACGTACCGTTTGGAAAAGTCATAGGGGCAACGCCGAATGGAAGATTTTCTTATACACCATTATCCGATGGCTCCAGTGCATCACAAGGGGCAGATCTTAACGGACCAACAGCAGTATTATTATCAAATTATAAAACAAAAAACTTTGATTACGAAGACCATGCAGCAAGATTATTAAACATCAAATTAAGTCCATCTTGCGTAGAAGGTGAAAATGGAACTGAAAAACTTGTTCAGTTTATCAAAGCATGGCACGATCTGAGATTATGGCACTTGCAGTTTAATGTATTAAATACAGAGACATTAAGACAGGCACAAAAACAGCCACAATTATATAAAAATCTTCTGGTAAGAATTGCAGGATACAGTGCTTATTTCACTGAATTATCAAAAGATCTGCAGGACGATATCATTGCCAGAACAGAGCATGAGGAGGTGTCATAATGGTCGATCCATTGGTATTTAATATTCAGAATTATTCCCTGAATGATGGCCCTGGGATCCGAACGATCGTCTTTTTAAAGGGATGCCCGATGCGATGTCGTTGGTGCTGTAATCCCGAATCACAGGAATATAACATCGAGATGTCTTATACAAGAAAGAATTGCATCGGAGAAGAAGAATGTGGATTTTGCAAACGATCCTGTCATCAAAAAGCAATCACTTTCGATGAGGAAGGGAAAGCAAAGATTGAGAAAAGTTTATGTACAGACTGCCTTTCCTGTACCAAAGTATGCCCGGCAATGGCAATGAAACAGCAGGGAAAACCAATGGAAATTTCAGAGATCATAGATCAGGTACTAAGACAGGAGTTGTTTTATCATCATGGAGAAGGAGGACTCACCGTCAGTGGCCAATGTCATTAAGTTAAGATGATATAATAGGAATCGCTATATCAGAAATGATATGGTGGTTCCTTTTTTGCACCTTTTTACAAAAAATACTTGACACAGATTCAAAAATGTGCGGCCGCTTTCGCTATTGAATGAAAATAAGATTGCGAAAGCGGCCCTTGTAATTAAGTAAGAAATTAATTGCAAGGAGGTAACAAATGAATTCACAACAAATTAAAGAAATTTTATTATCTGAAATTCACGAGGTGTCTATCAACTATGAAAAATACTGCTATGATCCCAAACATGATTTTTCCAGAAAACGCAAACTACCATTTGAACTAATGCTGAAAAACATCATAGGAATGGGAAGCAAAAGTATTACAAATGAATTGATTGACATCTTTCAGGCTTCCGGTGAAATGCCGTCTGCATCGGCATTTGTGCAGCAGCGCACAAAAATCAGACCAGAGGCACTAAAAGCCGTGTTTGATGGATTCATGAGCAGGATACTGGCATCGGCGGACAAAATGAGAATTCTGGCAGTTGATGGCTCTGATATTCAGATTGAAACAAATCCCAAAGACAAGACGTCACACATTTCCACTTCCATAGACAAAAAATCCTTTAATCTTTTACATTTAAATGCATTGTACGATTTGGAGGAACATGTTTACACTGACGCAATAATTCAGGCTGCAAAAAGCCAAAATGAACATGGAGCTCTGAATGAAATGGTTGACAGGTCTGAAATCCCGAAGGCTCTTGTGATTGCTGACAGAGGATATGAATCTTACAATGACATGGCTCATATACAGGAAAAAGGATGGTTTTTTCTTATTCGCATAAAAGATGGACGTAATGGCATAAAAATGGGACTTGAGCTTCCGAGGA
>OCAT01000046.1_pt1 | contig 119954 bp, 111 predicted proteins | sample 1538311 | NCBI WGS metagenome assembly OCAT01 (sample SAMEA2580287, study PRJEB22360) | human gut metagenome | biome: human gut; feature: human-associated habitat; material: faeces | place: Denmark | collected 2008/2010
GGAAGTAGAAATCTACTACCGCTTCATCGGCAAAATCGACTGACCTTTCTTTTTTACCCAACAATATCTTTAATTAAGGGAGACGGGAATTTGTTTGCCAGATGTATCGGTCTATTTAGAATTATGTGAAATATTAGGGATTAGCCTGAATGAATTCTTAGCTGGTGAAGATATTGAGACAGCCAATGTTGAAAAGAAATCGGAAGATACATTGATACAGATAACAAGAGATAGTAGCTGCAAACAACGCTATTTAAAGAGGATTATCGTAGCCCTTCTTATTGCAGTGGGAGTATTTGCCATTACTTTTGGAATCATAGTAGGGAATAAGTTGCGGCAACCGCAAAATTATATAGAAGCAGTAGATCCAGAGAGTGTAGAAATGAAAACTGCTGAATTGATGTCTGGAATTGATGGAACCATGATGTTTCGATACCATTCAAAGGATACATTCAAAACGTTATTTATTTACTTATCAGAATATCAGTCTGGGAAACGAGTTTCTCATAAAAAAGTTTTGGAACTTTCCTATGAAGATGCAAAATCTGTCAAAAACGGATCGATTGTCATTACACCGGATTTTGACCATTTTACAACAAAGCTTATTGCGGCAGACGAATATTCAAAATATATGACAGAAACGCCAATTTTGGAAGGAGTTGCAAACAGAGAATATTATGGCAGATCCGCAACGCACATAGAGGATATAAGCACGATAAAATATGGAACTGAGCAGGGACTGGCTGCACTGATCTATGGCGAAAAAGGGATAAGTTCGCTGCCGATACAGGACATTACAGGAGAACACATAGATACAGATAATGAATATATGTATTATTATTCGGTTGAGTTTGTAAAATAAGAATAGTAAAAGTAAGAAGAGGATGCCATGGAATCATTGATTTGATGATTCTGTGGCATCCTTTTTTAGGTTGAGCCGGATTTTTATGATTTTGCGGATTTCAGAACTTGTTTCTTATCTTTCGGTACTCTCTGGGAGAATATCCTTTTAGTTTGTGGAAAAGCCGGCTGAAATAAAGCTGGTTATCATACCCGACGATTTTAGATATCTCATTGATGGAATAGGTTGTTGTTTCAAGTAACATCTGGGCATTGTTAATTCGGATTCCCACAATAAACTGCATTGGTGTAGAACCTGTGTATTTTTTGAAGTTTCGGATAAACCAGCTGACACTCATTCCACGTGAGGCAGCATAATCATCTATGCTAATATTCTGGTTATAATTTTCACTGAAAAAGGTAACTGCGTTATCCATCTCGTGATCCAGGTATTCATTTTTCGAGATATGTTCCCTGGTCAGTTCCCGATGAAAGATGATAAGAAGATGACGGAGCAGAAGGACAAGCATTTCTTCATAATTATCCTGGCAGCGTTGAAGCTCGATGATGATACGCTTGAAAATCTGTTCGTATTCCATAGAGGTTCCGACTTGAAATACACGCTCTTTATCCGGGAATCCATATTGCCGCAGGATATTTTTTACATTACTTCCTGTAAAATGAATCCAGTATACTTCTGTCTTATCTTCCCCATAATATTCATATTTCTGAAGTTCCTTCGGTCTGTACAGTACAATGCTACCGGCTGGAACAATCGTTTCATTATCCACATTGTCAAAATGAAAATGTCCACAGCCAGCAGTGATGTAAATAATCTGATAATCCAGGCGTCCCCTTGGACGGTAGGTTGGTAATTTTGGATGACTGGAAAGGCGGTAAGTGCCGCAGCTTCCTACAATCAGCGGGCGACTTTTGTCTTTGAAATCCATATGAGAGTGGTTTAAATAACCGGTATTCATATACATAGGGCAGCACCTCTTTTCCTGCTTTTTATTATTGTATCATTTAGTGCATATTTTGTCTAATCCAATTCATAGACATATTTTGCGGATTAGGATAAGGTATATATAGCAAAACAAAGAAACGTAAACATAAAAATAAAGGACAAGATTTGCTGCGGGAAAACAAAGTGCAAAAAAATGTATATGTATTGAAGGAGAGTTATTTATGATTGTACCACGTTATTATGAGGATTTAAGCGTACTGCATGAAAACACAATGCCAGCCAGAGCCTATTATATTCCGGCATCCAAAAGAATGGATAACCTGGTGGAGCACAGGGATGAATCAGACCGTATGCAGTTATTGAACGGAAATTGGAAGTTCCAGTATTTTAACAGCATTTATGATGTACAGGAATCATTTTTTGAAAAAAATTATGATACTGAAGAATTTGATGAGATTCAGGTTCCGAGTGTCTGGCAGATGGCAGGATATGACATGCATCAGTATACAAACATCCGCTATCCGTTTCCATTTGATCCGCCATATGTACCACAGGATATTCCATGTGGGGCATATGCACATACCTTTGTATATCACAAAGATGAAAATGCTCCAAAAGCGTTCTTGAATTTTGAAGGGGTAGACAGTTGCTTTTATGTATGGATCAATGGTTCTTATGTAGGATACAGCCAGGTTTCCCATATGACCAGTGAGTTTGATATTACGGACCTCCTTCAGGACGGAGAGAATAGCATAGCAGTTCTGGTCATGAAGTGGTGTGATGGTTCTTATCTGGAGGATCAGGACAAATTCCGTATGAGTGGTATTTTCAGGGATGTGTATATTCTGAAACGTCCAGAGCAGGCAATTAGCGATTATCATGTAAAAACCAAGATTGAGGATATGCTTGCAAAGGTGGAACTTGACATGAAGTTCTACTCCCCGGCAGAGGTGAAGATTTCGATTGAAGATAAAAACGGAGCTGTTGTAGCAGTAGGAAGTATTGCCGAAGAAGGGACAGCAGTGTTGGAAATTGCAAATCCAGAGCTTTGGAATACAGAAAATCCATATTTATATAAGTTGATTCTTGAGACAGAAAAAGAGGTAATTGTAGATCATATCGCACTACGAAAGATAGAAATTAAAGATCAGGTCATCTATTTAAATGGACAGAAGATTAAATTCCGAGGTGTCAATCGTCATGATTCTGATCCGGTTACCGGATTCACGATCAGTGTGGAACAGATCACAACCGATCTTACGTTAATGAAGCAGCATAACTTCAATGCAATCCGTTCCAGTCATTATCCCAATGCACCGTTTTTCTATGAAATGTGCGATAAATATGGATTTATGGTAATAGATGAAGCAGATATTGAGGCACATGGACCATTCATGCTTTACCGAGAGGAAGACACAGACTATAACCGGTTCAAACGATGGAACGAAAAGATTGCAGATGATCCGGCATGGGAAGCAGCTATCGTTGATCGTGTAAAACTCATGGTGGAACGTGACAAGAACCGTTTTTGTATCGTCATGTGGTCTATGGGAAATGAAAGTGCTTATGGCTGTAACTTTGAAAAAGCACTTGCTTGGACAAAGAAATTTGATCCGAATCGTATCACACAGTATGAGAGTGCAAGATACCGTAATTATGATGAAACATATGATTATAGCAACTTGGATGTGTACAGTCGTATGTACCCGGCACTTTCCGAGATTCAGGAATATCTGGATAAGGACGGAAGCAAACCATTCCTTTTGGTAGAGTATTGCCACAGCATGGGAAATGGACCTGGGGATTTTGAAGATTATTTCCAGATGATTCAGGACAACGATAAAATGTGTGGTGGTTTTGTTTGGGAATGGTGTGACCATGCGATTGCTCATGGTACTGCCGAGAATGGAAAGATAATCTATGCCTATGGAGGCGATCATGGAGAAGAAATCCATGACGGCAATTTCTGCATGGATGGGTTGGTATATCCGGACAGAACGGTACACACAGGATTGCTGGAATACAAGAATGTATACCGCCCAGCAAGAGTTGTTTCCTATGATAAAGAAAGTGGAGAGCTGGTGCTTCACAACTATATGGATTTTGATGACTTGAAAGATTATGCGAAAATCAGCTATGAACTGACACAGGATGGACTTGTGATTAGTAAAGGAAAACTTGCAGAAGTATCTGTGGCACCACATAGCGAAGGAAATACAAACCTGAAAGTCAATGTTCCGGAAAATGGAAAATGCTATTTAAAACTTATTTACCATCTGAAAAAAGAAATGCCATTGTTGGAAGAGAATCATATCCTTGGATTTGATGAGATCGAAGTAAGCCAGAAGGATGCCAAATGCCAGCTGGCAGAAAAATGGTTGGAAAAAGCAGCGACGGACTCTGAATTACAGGTGAATGAAGATGATACACAGATACACATCAAAGGTCGTGAATTTGCTTACACCATCGACCGACGTACTGCACTCTTTACAGAGATGAAATTTGCAGGAAGGGAATATTTGAACCATCCGATGGAATTAAATATCTGGAGAGCACCAACAGATAATGATATGTATATCAAAGCTGAATGGAAAAAAGCCCACTATGACAAGGCTTATACAAGAGCTTATACGACAGAGGTTGTGCAGGGTAAACATGGTGTGAAGATTGTAAGCCATGCTTCCGTTGTGGCAGAGACAGTACAGAAAATTCTTGATGTGACGATTACATGGAAAATAGATGCTACAGGAAAGATTGATGCAGATATAGAAGCAACAAAAGATGGAGAATTCCCGGATCTTCCGAGATTTGGTGTGAGAATGTTCCTGGATAAAAAACTTTCAGATGCCAGATACTTTGGAATGGGACCACAGGAGAGCTATCGTGACAAACATCAGGCAGCAAGCCATGGTCTGTATCGGGCAAACGTAAGTGATTTGCATGAAGATTATATCCGTCCACAGGAAAATGGAAGTCATTATGATTGTGGATATGTAGAACTCAACAACAGCCGATATGGAATGGCGGCATTTTCAGAAAGTACATTTTCATTCAATGCTTCTTATTATACGCAGGAAGAACTTGAGAAGAAAACACATAATTATGAATTGACAGAATCAGATAGTGTAGTTCTTTGTGTTGATTATGCATTAAATGGAATAGGTTCTAACAGTTGTGGTCCGGTTGTATTGGATCAGTATCGATTTAATGATGTATTATTCCGGTTCCAGTTCACCCTGGTTCCGTATGTAAAGGGATAATAAAGTTTCAGGTAACCCGTAAACAAGGAGAGAGAGTCTGGCTGTTCTGCAAGGTCCGGATATACAGAACAGTCAGGCGAAAACAGAGCAAAAGAAAAATTTAGAATTAGGCATCATACTGTTAGGCATCTTGAAATTCTAAGCGCAATGAATATGAGGAGCAAAGAAATTCTATGGAAGAAAAAAAGTATTTGAAATGGTATAACAAAATAGGATATGGTTCGGGTGATATCGCAGGTAATGTAGTCTATGCGTTCCTGACCTCCTTCATGATGGTCTATCTGACAGACTCAGTAGGACTTGCTGCAGGTGTTGTTGGTACTCTGATTGCCGTATCAAAATTATTTGATGGTTTTACAGATATATTCTTTGGATCAATGATCGACAAAACACACAGCAAAATGGGAAAAGCAAAACCTTGGATGCTATATGGATATATCGGCTGTGCAATTACGCTGGTCTGCTGTTTTGCAGTGCCGGTCAGCTGGGGAACAACCGCTAAATATGCATGGTTTTTCATCTCTTATACACTGTTAAATGGTGTGTTTTATACAGCAAACAATATTGCATACTCAGCACTTACATCACTCATTACTAAGAATAGTAAAGAACGTGTGCAGATGGGATCTTACCGTTTCATCTTTGCATTTTCAACAAGTCTTCTGATTCAGGCAATTACGGTTGGATTTGTAGATAAGTGTGGTGGAGATGCAGCTGCATGGAGAACTGTAGCAATTATTTATGCAATCATTGGTCTTATCGTAAATACAATTTCTGCTCTTTCTGTTAAGGAACTTCCAGAAGAGGAACTTAACGAAGGCGAAACAAAAAATGAGGGCGAGAAGTACGGAATGGTACAGGCATTCAAACTTCTTATTAAAAACAAATATTACATGATGATCTGTGGAACTTACATCTTACAGCAGTTATACAGTGCCATGATCGGAGCCGGTATTTATTACATGACATGGGTACTGAAAAATAAAAACCTGTTCGGACAGTTTGCATGGGCAGTTAATATTCCACTGATCATTGCCTTGATTTTCACACCAACCTTAGTTGGTAAGTGGAAAGGTATGTACAAACTGAACTTAAGAGGTTATGTTTTAGCAGTCATTGGTAGAGCACTTGTTGTTATTGCCGGATATATGGGCAGTGTTCCGCTGATGATGGCGTTTACAGCTCTTGCAGCCTTAGGTCAGGGACCATGGCAGGGAGATATGAATGCAGTTATCGCATCCTGCTCTGAATACACTTATCTTACGCAGGGAAAGAGAATTGACGGAACGATGTACTCTTGTACTTCTCTTGGTGTAAAAATCGGTGGAGGTATTGGAACCGCTGTTGTTGGATGGATGCTTGAGTTCAGTGGATATGTCGGAACAAATGCAACTCAGCCACAGTCTGCACTTGATATGATGCAGTTCATGTATCTTTGGCTTCCGTTAATCTTTGATGTATTGATTATGTTTGTACTTTCAAGAATGAATGTAGAAGGTGCAAATGAGAAACTGAAAGCAGAAAAAGGAATCACTGCAGACGAAGTAACAGATGCATCAGATATGGAATAAAATTTGATGGAAAAAGCGTTGTCTGATCGGTGTTTGATGAGACAATGCTTTTTCCATATTACAAAACAATATAGGGGTGGTATTTTGAAAATAGAAGAAGCAATCAAATTATTGAATGGAAATTCTTTTGATAACAAATTAACAGAATTATATGTTGATCAGAACCGGGTTACATGTGAAAAAGAGCGGTATCTGAAAGCAATCGACAGCTACAGGACATATTTTGGTGAAGGCGAAATAGAAATATTCAGTGCACCGGGAAGAAGTGAAATAGGTGGAAACCATACAGATCACCAGCATGGGGAAGTGCTGGCGGCGTCCATTAACAATGATGCAATCGCAGTTGTAAGAAAACTGGAAGAACCATTCGTGAAAGTGATGTCAGATGGTTACAATAACCTGATTATGATTCAGCTGGAGGATTTGGAGAAAAAGATCGAAGAAGAAGGTTCCACGAATGCACTGATTCGTGGCGTGCTTGCGAAGATGAAAATGAATGGTTATCTGATCGGAGGTTTTCAGGCATACGTGACCAGTGAAGTGCTGATTGGTGCAGGTCTTTCTTCCTCAGCAGCTTTTGAAACACTGATCGGAACGATTCTATCCTATCTGTACAATGATGGTAAGGTTACTCCGATTGAAATTGCCAAGATTGGTCAGTATGCAGAAAATGTATATTTCGGGAAACCATGCGGTTTAATGGATCAGATGGCATGTTCGGTAGGAAGTCTGGTGCATATTGATTTTGCAGATCCGGAAAACCCGATTGTGGAACAGGTTGATTTTGATATGAACGCTTATGGGTATAGCTTATGTATTACGGACACGAAAGGATCTCATGCAGATCTGACACCGGATTATGCGGCAATCCCACAGGAAATGAAACAGGCTGCTAAATGCTTTGGAAAAGAGTTCCTTGGTGAAGTACCAAAAGAAGAGGTTTTGAGCCATATTACTTTGATACGTGAGTTGGCAGGTGATCGTGCAGCACTTCGGGCATTGCATTTTGTATGTGAAAATGAACGTGTCAAAAAGGAAGTAGATGCGTTAAGAAAGGATAATTTTCCGGAATTTCTGGCGAATGTGAAAGAATCCGGAGATTCTTCTTTTAAATATCTTCAGAACGTCTATACCTGTCATGACGTACAACATCAGAATGTGGCTATTGCATTGGCACTGAGTGATGTAATATTCGAGGGAAAAGGTGTGTGCAGAGTTCATGGGGGAGGATTTGCAGGAACTATACAGGCATTTGTTCCGAATTATCTGGTGTCCAACTACCAAGAAGAGATGGATAAGATTTTTGGGAAAGGTTCCTGTGAAGTATTAAAGATCCGTAAGTATGGTGGTATTAAGGTGTTATAAACACTGAGAGAAAAGGAGAAATGATCTATGAGTAGCATTTTAGTATTAGGTGGAGCAGGTTACATTGGTTCTCATACGGTGTATGAGCTGATCGAGGCAGGGGAAAAAGTAGTAGTAGTAGATAATCTGGAAACAGGATTTCGTAAGGCTGTGCATCCGGATGCAAAGTTCTATCAGGGAGATATCCGGGACAGGGCATTTATTGATTCTGTATTTGAAAAAGAAGATATTGATGGAGTCATTCACTTTGCTGCCAATTCTCAGGTCGGTGAGAGTATGGTAAATCCACTCAAATATTACAACAATAACCTGTGTGGAACAGAAGTACTGTTGGAAAGTATGGTTGCACATGGCATCAACAAGATTGTATTTTCATCAACAGCAGCCACATACGGAGAACCGGAACGGATTCCGATTCTTGAAACAGACCGCACTGTTCCAACGAACTGTTATGGAGAAACAAAACTTTCCATGGAAAAAATGTTTAAATGGACAGCGAATGCCCATGATTTACGTTTTGTATCCTTGCGCTATTTTAATGCCTGTGGAGCACATCCAAATGGAAAGATTGGAGAAGCCCACAATCCGGAAACACACTTAATTCCACTAATCTTACAGGTACCGAATGGAAAAAGAGAGTTTATTTCTATCTTTGGAGATGATTATGAGACAAAAGATGGCACATGCGTAAGGGATTACATCCATGTAAATGATCTTGCACAGGCTCATATCCTGGCTATGGAGTATTTAAGGAAAGGAAATGACAGCAATATTTTCAATCTGGGAAATGGTGTTGGATTTACGGTAAAAGAAGTGGTAGAGACAGCCAGAAAAGTAACAGGGCACCCAATCCCGGCAAAGGAAGAACCAAGAAGAGCAGGAGATCCGTCAACGCTGATTGCATCCAGCGAGAAAGCAAAAGAGATTCTTGGATGGAAACCAAAATTTGATGATTTGGAGACGATTATTACAACAGCATGGAATTGGCATAAAAATCATCCAAATGGTTATGAAGCATAGTATGAGGGGAGAAAGATAAAATGATTGATCAGTTGATTACAGAACTGGTAGCTTATGGACTGCAAAACGGACTGATAGATGATGCGGATAAAGTGTATGTGACAAATGGTTTATTGGAGTTGTTACAAAGGCAGGATTATCAGGAGCCGAAAGCATCCGTAGAGCCAAGAGAGTTACATTTCATTTTAGAGGATATGCTTGCATTTGCACTGTCAGAGGGAATCTTAGAGGATGATACAGTGACGATGAAGGATCTTTTCGACACAAAGATTATGGGGATTCTGACACCGGCTCCGTCCGTAGTCAGAAGAAACTTTGCGGAAAAATATCAGGTATCTCCAAAGACAGCAACCGACTTTTATTATCATTTCAGTCAGGCAACAAACTATATCCGTACAGATCGGATTGTAAAGGATGAAAAGTGGACGACCGATACAGAATTTGGTCAGATGGATATCACGATCAATCTGTCAAAACCAGAAAAAGATCCAAGGGATATTGCAAAAGCAGGAGCAGCAAAGAAATCTGGATATCCGGCATGTCTGCTCTGCCGGGAAAACGAAGGATATGCAGGTCATATCTCACATCCTGCAAGACAAAACCACAGGATTGTACCGATAACTTTGTGTGGAGAACCGTGTTATTTACAGTATTCACCATATGTATATTACAATGAACACTGCATTATTTTTAATGAGAAGCATATTCCAATGGCGATTAACCGGATGACTTTTGATAAGTTACTTGATTTTGTGAAGCAGTTTCCACATTATACGGCAGGTTCTAATGCGGATTTGCCAATCGTAGGAGGCTCCATTTTAAGCCATGATCATTTTCAGGGCGGCGGTTATGTGTTTGCCATGGCAAAGGCACCGTATGAACTGGAATTTGAATTGGATGGATATCCAGATGTACATGCAGGAATCGTAAAGTGGCCTATGTCAGTGATACGTCTACAGGGAAAATCAACGGAAGACATAGTCGCTGCAGCCGAGCATATCCTTACGATATGGCGTGCTTATTCTGATCCAGAAGCTGATATTTTCTGTGAGACAGATGGTATTCCACATAATACGATTACTCCAATTGCAAGGATGAGAGGCAATCTGTATGAATTGGATCTGGTTTTGCGTAACAATATTACTACCGATGAGTGCCCGCTGGGACTCTTCCATCCACATGCAGAGTATCATCATATCAAGAAAGAAAACATTGGACTGATCGAAGTTATGGGATTAGCGGTATTACCTGCCAGACTGAAAAAAGAAATGGCTGAGCTGGAGCAGGCAATTTTGAATCATGAAAACCTGAGACAGAATGAAACAATGGCTGCACATGCAGACTGGGCAGAAGAATGGATACCAAAATATCAGATTACAAATAGCAACATTCATTCGATTGTACAAAAAGAAATCGGGATTGTGTTTACGAAAGTTCTGGAGGATGCAGGAGTTTATAAGAGGACAGAGGAAGGGAAAGCTGCATTCAAAAGATTTATTGACAATTTATAAAAAAAGGACCACTTCATTTTTGTGAAATGGTCTTAGGAAAAATATTCAGTTTTCACAAAATAGTCCTTTTAGTATTTATACATGGTATGGATGCTCAAAATATTCAGCGTAGAATACTAAAAGGTCGTTCAGATATTTTTTTAAATTGCTCATTTGCGATTCCTCCTTTCCTTGTTTACAAGCTGATTATAGGATAGATGAAATAGGATTGCTTGCCAAATCGAAAGAAGATATAGACAAATGTTGCAAAGGGGAGTATTTCATGCAGTTAAAATATGTTGACACAAAAGAGGAGATCATAGCGGTAAATAAAAAATCAAAACATATTGAGCCACATCTTCATAATGCTTTGGAGATTGTTTGTGTAACAAGTGGGACATTAGAGCTTGGTGTTGGGCAGGAACTTTACCATATGGAAAAAGGAGATATAGGATTTGTATTTCCGGATATTATTCATCACTATCAGGTACTGACACCCGGAGTAAATAAAGCGATTTATCTGATCGCATCGCCATTTACGATTGGTAAATTTGCAGAGATTATGCAATCCATGGCACCTGAATATCCGGTTATAAAAGCGGAAAAGGTTGAACCGGAGGTGTACAGGGTTATCAATGCGATTTTAGAAACGGAACAGTCCGATATCACTGTTGCACAGGCGTATCTTCAAATTGTGTTAGCACGTTGCATAGGGAAACTTAATCTGGTAGAAAAGAGTCATGTGGGGAGCAAAGATCTTATCTATCAGACGGTTTCCTATATATCAGCAAATTTTAAGAGAAAGCTATCATTGGAAGAGATGGCAAAAGACCTGGGCGTGAGTAAATATGTCTTATCCCGGCTCTTTTCCAAAACCTTCCATAGAAATTTCAATCAGTATCTTAATGATGCAAGGCTGAACTATGCATGTCATCGCTTGGAAAATACGAGCGATTCTATTACAAATATTTGCCTGGATAGTGGATTTGAAAGCCAGAGGACATTTAACCGGGTATTTAAGGAAAGATACAAAATTTCGCCGAGTGACTATCGGAATACATGCGTGAAGGATATGCTGTCATAAAATGTTCTGCAGATAGAAAAATTTACTTTGATTTCACGCCGTTATGTATTTGATTTTATGAATGGATGATACAATGTTAAAATGGTCGTAGAAAACAGAATTTTTTGAAGTGAAAGAACAAGGCGTACTCTAAAGAAAAAGAAAGGCAGGACATATATGAATATGGGAAAATCAGTAATTGATTTTAATGAGAAAAAAGGCTTCATCTGTGATATGGATGGTGTAATTTATCATGGCAATCAGATATTGCCAGGTGTTCCGGAATTCATTCAGTGGTTACATGATGAAAAGAAAGAATACTTATTTTTGACAAATAATAGTGGGTATACACCACGAGAATTAAATCAGAAACTGGCTAGGATGGGACTGGATGTGCCAGAAGAACATTTTTATACCAGTGCATTGGCAACAGCAGCTTTTCTAAAGGAACAGGCGGCAGGCTGTTCAGCATTTGTGATTGGAGAAGCCGGTCTGTTAAATGCACTTTATGATGTTGGTATTACAATGAATGATGTAAATCCGGATTATGTTGTTGTGGGTGAGGGACGCTCCTATTCGTTGGATACATTGACGAAAGCAACGAATTTAGTTCTGAAAGGTGCAAAGCTGATCGGAGCAAACTCGGATGTTTCCGGACCAATCGAGAACGGCATTGCTCCAGCATGTCGTGCATTGGTTGCACCGATAGAAATGGCAACAGGTACACAGGCATATTTCTGCGGAAAACCGAATCCACTGATGATGAGAACCGGATTGAATATGCTTGGATGTCACTCAGCAGAAGCTGTGATGGTTGGGGATCGCATGGATACTGATGTGATTTCAGGTATGGAAAGTGGTATGTCTACTGTACTGGTTCTCTCTGGATGTTCAACGAAGGATACATTAAAGACGTATGCATATCGTCCAACTATGGTTTTAAATGGTGTGGGTGATATTGCAGCGATGACAAAGGCTAAGTCAGAATAGTGTAAGTAAGGCACTATAATACCTTACTTGCAGTGTATGACTATATTCATGCATAGGCAAATGAGAAAAATCAAATAAAGAAGTAAAATTCTGTTGAATTACATTCAATATTTTCGGCTTTTTTTGTAGTTTCTGTTTTTCATGGAAAATATTGACTTGCTCAGATTCATGATTTTCAATCCGCTTCTGGATTTTATCAGAGCTTGGGATTTTGGTAATACCGAGATCCTGAAGCTCTTTTTTTATGAATCATGGAGCAAGAATCTGTCTGGAGGAATATCTGCAAATGCAGCACTAAACATATGAGAAACTGTTTTTTGATAATACTATTAGAAAAAATATGAAGTAAAAAATTCTTCCTAAATGTTAACTGTGCATTTGAATGAGATGTATTATAATAAACCGTAAATAAGTATAATTATTAGAAAATAATAAAATAGAATAAGAATAGTCATAAAAATATTCGGAGTATATTGACAAGTGTATTCTAGTGTATTATAGTGTATTATATAAATGAGTTATGAGTGAAAATGATATAGAAAAAATGGAGGAGCATCATGAGCGATAATATTAATTATATAAAACTCTTACATACAGAAAGTACAGTAGAAGCAGAACAAGTCATTAGTTATTTAAAAAAAAATAATGTTAATGCATATAAACAAGGAGATATCGCAAGTGTGTACATGGGGGATTCCTTTGGAGGCGCAGATGTTTTTGTTTTAGAGAAAGATATGCAATTTGCAAAAGAAGCTTTAAAAGATTATCAGCCTATCAAAACTCGTTCCACGAGAAATAACAGAATTTATAGTGATAGCCAACGAGTTTTGGGGTGGATATTAGTGATAATAATGATAGTGTGTATTGTTGTTCCAATAATCTTAATTTTATAAATTCTATGTTTATAACAAAGAGATTTTAAAGAATGGCGGAATAGTTGTGGAGATTCTAATCAATCATAAAAGCAGTGAACCTATATACGAGCAAATAGATACTCAAATTAAACAAATGATATTATCAGGAACTTTACAAGACGGCGATATAATCACTTCTGTTAGAATGCTTGCGAAAGAATTAGGCGTTGGGGTTCTGACTGTTCAAAAGGCATATGATAAATTACAAAATGAGGGGATTATTGAAACCGTTATAGGAAAGGGGACATATATATCAATTAAAAATATGAGCCTGCTCGAGGATGAAAAGTATCAGGCATTAGAAGTTAAAGCTAAGGAACTTGTTAAATCAGCAAAACAATATAACGTTGAGTTGGAAGATATTTTTTCCTTAATCAAGTTACTTTATGATGATGAATGTTGCGGAGGCGAATCATAATGAAAAATATATTTTCTATTAATGGATTGACAAAACAATATAAATCTTTTGATATTAGCAATATATGTTTTTCTTGTCCCGAAGGGAGCATTATGGGATTGATAGGACCAAATGGTGCGGGAAAAACAACAACAATAAAGGCAATGATGGGATTGCTAAATATTAATGCAGGAAACATTGAAATTTTTGGAAAAAAAATAAGTGACTTAACCAAGGAAGATAAAGAAAGTATTGCAGTTGTATATGATACAAATAGTTTACCGGAACATCTAACTGCGAAGAAAATAAATAACATTTTCAAAAGAATATATAAGAATTGGTGTAGTGATAAATTTTATCATATGATTGAACGGTTGCAGATACCATCTGACACATCAATAAAAAATATGTCAAAAGGGAATAAAATGAAAATTAACTTAGTGGTTGCTTTGGCACATAATCCTAGGCTATTAATATTGGATGAGATAACGGGGGTATTGGATCCCATAATGCGTAATGATATTATGCAATTATTCCTTGAATTTGTGCAAGATGAACATAGAAGCATTTTATTCTCAACTCATATCACCACAGATTTAGAAAAAATAGCAGATTATATTACTTTTATTAATAGGGGGCGTGTTGTCTTTTCAAAAGACAAAGATGAATTGATTTGTAATTATAAACTGATACATTGTCGTGCGTCTAAATTTGATGAAATTAATAAGACTGGAATAATTGCATATAAAGAAGAAAAAAACAGGGTTGATTTTATATACGATTGCTCTGTATGTAAAAATTTTCAATATTCAAATGATGTTGTTATAGAAGATACTAGTATAGAAGATATTATGCTGATTCTTACGAGGGGACATATATTATGAAGGGATTAATTATTAAAGATTTTTATAGTATTAAAAAAGTTATGAGCATGTACGTTATTTTAACAGTTCTTTTGATGGTATATTGCATTGTAAGAAATCGATATGAATTCATTCCGGCAATACCGATTTTGATATTTAGTACGACGATTACTTCCACATTTTCTATGGATGCTGCAGTAGAATGGAATAGATTGGCGGTTACAATGGTAGAAAAGCGAAAAGATATTGTTAAGTGTAAATATATTTTGTTTCTATTAATCATATTATTTGGGGGGTTATGCAGTGCTGTTTTAATTACACCAAGTATAATTATTCGGGAAATTAATGTCAGAGCTACAATTGAGATTGTACTGTTGATATTAAGTATAGCATTTTGCTCGGGAAGTATATCTCTTGGAATTTTGCATTTTTCAACCACAACAATAGAAAAAATAGAATTACTTACATTATTTTCTTATATGACATCTGCGGTAGTTGTTTTACTTGTTGGAAAGATATTAGGAAGCATATTAGAAGTAGATAAAATTATTATTTCGGTTATAAATTTATTGGCTATGTTTGTACTATATTATGTTTCTTTCTGCATTTCAGTGAAAATATTTAACAAGAGGGATATTTGAATATTCTTGTGGCTCGAAATCACGGATTCGTAAATTGTCTTTTGGTACTTGATTACGTGTCCATTTCTATGGGGATATTTGTCAAGGTCTTGTCGCATCTGCGGTGCGTAGTAGCCTTTACTACTAATATTTTCATAGAAATTATGATTTGGTATGCACAAACTTAAATATAAAAAGTGATTTTCATATCAATGGACAGCTGATGGAAACTCACCCGGAATATTCAATATTACCTGAGGTGAGTTTCAGCGCCTATAGGGGGTGGTAGGATGGTAGAAACGAGAGAAATAAAAAATAATATCTTGTTTTCGGAATTTTTTAATTCATATGTAACATGTGCGAAAAACAATCTTATTATGCGGTTAGAAGTAAAAGATAAAAATATATCAGCAATAAAAATAAATTCATGTGTATTATTATTTAATGATATTTTAAAAAAATTGTTTAAATTAGGGATAAGAGCATTAATAAGTGAGTTACATAATTATAAAAAACAAGGTAAGCTGAGTGGAAATAGCACATATGAACGCTATAATTATTTCGAAAAACTTACGGCTCAATCAGAGTTTAAGGATTATTTTTTTAAGAAGTATCCAGTTCTTGATATGATGATGAAAAGTTATCTTGATGAAACAGTAAATTATATTGTAGAAATTGTAGAAAATTTTATTAAAGACCAATCGTTATTAGAAACAAAATTTCATGTAAAACTTGATTGCATAACTGATATTTCAATAGGTTTGGGAGATACACATAATAGTGGAAAAACAGTAGCAATTGTTTATTTTGAAACTTTTCGATTGGTTTATAAACCGCATTCACTTACAGGCGATTATATATTTGAGCAAATATTACAATGGATCAATTGTAATGCAAACATACGACTCGATTTGAAAAATGTAAAAGCATTATCATTGAATACAAGGGGATGGGAAGAATATATTGAGCAACGTTCTTGCAATAGTATAGAAGATATTAGAAGGTATTATTATCGTATGGGATGTTATTTAGCTGTTTTTTACTCATTAGGTACAACCGATCTACATTTTGAGAATGTAATTGCATCAAAGGATTATCCGATGTTCATTGATCTGGAAACATTATTTGGTAACAGCAAAATAGACAAATTTTCAACCGTTCTTGATACAGGTCTTCTGCCTCAAATAAGAACAGATTCTTTAATTGATGTTGATACAAGCGGAATATGTGGGAAAAGTAACAAATCTAATTCTATGAAATCTTTGACGATTATTTATCCTAAAACTGATGAAATGGCGGTGGAGGAAGTCCCGGCTATCGTAACAAATAGAAAAAATGTAGTGATCTTTAAAAATAAAATTGTTGAAATCGAAGACTTTGTAGACGATTTGATTAACGGATATGATATGACAATAAATTTTCTTATAAATAATAAAGAAAATTTTATCAATACGATTCTTTTTGATATGCAAGAAAACAGTAAGTTTCGAATTGTATTAAGACATACTCAAGTATATTCAAAATACTTATCTGCGGCTCTTCATCCGGACTATTTGTCAGATGTTGAGAAAAGAAAAGAATTGTTTCAACGTTTACAAATTAACTGTAAAGAGGAGTTTGAAAATAAAAGAGTTCTTGAAGAAGTGCATGAACTATTATATGGAAGTGTTCCGTATTTTATGTTTGATTTTTATACCAGAAATTTATATTCTTATAGTGGGGTGGTAAAACAAGACTATTTTCAATACAGTGGTTATGATTTTTTGCTGAAAAGAATAAATAGTTTAGATAAGTATAAAACAGCGAACAGAGAGCTGATTAAAAAATCTTTGCAAACATCTTATTTACGAAAAGATAATCAAGCAGGTAGAAAATTCAGCAATCCAAATGTCACTCAAGTAAAATTACTGTTTCTAAAATATATAAATTATATTATTGATGGTATCTTTGATGCTAATGATGGGTCAGCTATGTATTTTTTTAATCGTTTAGCAGATAATGCTATTTCATTAGAAATTATCAATGTGGATTTATACGAAGGTGGCGGAATCATTTTGTGCCTTGCTCTTGCTGGGAGAGTTTATAAAAATGATGACTATTTCAAATATGCCAAAAAACTGTTAAAAACGGCAACAGAAATTCTAAAATATAAGCATAGAATGAAAAATACGGTTGCATTAAGTGCCTTTTCTGGCTATGGTTCACTACTATATTTATGTTATCTATTACATAATATAACGGGGGATGATTATTATAAAAAAGAGGCTGAAATTACAACGGATTTTATCCTGCATAACGATTATTTAAACGAACAGTCTATATGTACATACGACTATTTAGATGGATTAGCTGGAGTTATTGTTTTTACTTCAAACTTGCTAATAACCAAAAAAAATGTAAATGTAAAAATTAGAAAATTGTTTGATAAAACCGTCGATTTGCTTAATAACTTTATCAAAAATAACAATATATGCAATGTAGGCTTGGCTCACGGATTATCAGGATATGCATATGCTTATATAATGGTATACAAAGTTACACATAAGGATAAATATCTACTTAAAGCAAAGGAATTACTTCTTTTTGAAGATCAACTCTATAAGTCAAATAAGACACAAAAGGCTTCTTGGTGTAAAGGGGAAACGGGACTGTGTATTTCTAGGATAAAATACCTTGAACTTTCACCGAATATAAAAATAAGAGATAGTTTTGAGCATTATTATAAAATCCTATGCACAAAAGGTATAAATGATGTGGAAAACATGTGTTTATGTCATGGATTGTATGGAAACATAGAAATAATTCGTGAAATAAATAAAATTTTAAAAAATCAAAATATAATAAATGAACAATTAATACTTCCCAAACTTCCAGTATTAAAAAAAATTGAAGATATCTATTTGGGATATAATAAAAAGTTTTATACAGATACATTTATGACGGGACTAAGTGGAATACTCTATTCATTACTGCGGGAGGAAATAGATTTACCATCTATATTATTACTAGGAGTCTGATACGACCGTAAATGTGAAGGGGGATATGTATGAAAATAAAACCCATTTTACAACTTACAAAAACAGAATGCGGAATATGTTGTTTATCTATGTTGGCGAGATATTATGGCTATAGCATGCCAATAAAATATTATAGAGAAAAGGTTGATATAGGAAGAGACGGCGTATCTGTTGATTCTATTGCATTCATTTTAAGGGAGATAAATTTTGATGTAAACTATTCTCGCTTAAATGATTTTGGGTATAATGAAAAAAATAATTTTCCGGTAATAGTTCATACCAAAAGTAATCATTATATTATTTGGGAAAGCTATAATAAACAAACAAATAATGTCATTATAGTGGATCCGGCTATCGGGAGAGTCAAATTTTCGATCACAGAATTAATAAATTTGTCAAGTGGTTTAATTATATGTGCATATCCTAATGAGAATTTTGAAAAAAGGAAAGAAAAAGAATCTGTATGGAAGCCATTACTGTTTTTAGCAAAATCTGTCAACTCCAAATTTATAGTTGCGTTATTGCTAAGTATATTGACTTATTTTTTTTCATTAACCATTCCGCTGCTGATTCAAATGTTCATAGATCGCTTGAATATGAATGTTGTAATATTCAAAGATTCTGACCTACTTTTGGCAATATGTTCTTTAGTATTATTTTTATTCTTAAGTTATTGCCGAAATAAGGTGATAGTCAGTATGGAATTAGTGATAGACAAAAATTTACTAATGGAATTGATGGAACACATTTTAAGGTTGCCGTATAAATATTTTGAAACAAGGTCAACAGGTGAAATTATCTTCAGAATTAATTTGTTGAATAGCATAAGGCTTTTGATATCCGAGGGATTGATTCGAGGAATTATTGATGCTGGCAGTGTTCTGTTTATATTAGCATATATGTTTTGCTTATCACACAATATGGTTATTGTCGTCATTCTCATTTTAGTAGGAATTTTCTTGCTTGCAAGTGCTATTAGCAATCGAGTTGTGGTGCTTAATAAATCGGAATTAGCTGAATTGGCACAAATAAGTAATCTTGAAACAGAAACAGTTGAAATGATTTTTGATATAAAGTGCTTAGGGGTTGAAACATTATTTTTGAATCGGCTAAAAGAACAATATCAGCAATTTCAAAATAAATTTAAAATCAGAGAATTATTATCAAGATGTAATGTTTCACTATTGCAATTTTTTCAACTTTTCATACCATTTTTACTTTTATTGGTAAATTTGTATTATATAAATGAAACTCAGTTATCTATTGGTATGGTAGTTGCGTTTTATACATTAAGCAATATGGTTATCACAAATTGCATAGCATTAGTGCAAGAGGTTACAAATTTTAGACTTATGAAAAACTATATTTTGCGTATAAACGATATTTTATGTGAAGATGTTGAAACTAATAATCATTATAAAATCAATGAGTTTAAAAATCTTTCCATAAAAAATATATCGTTCAAATATTCAGAAAATTCACCGATATTATTAAATGGAATCAATATTCACATAGCTAAAGGACAAAAAATTGCTATTGTAGGAGAATCAGGAAGTGGCAAAAGTACTATTGTAAAGTTACTTTTAGGTTTATACGAACCTATGATGGGAAACGTACAATTTAATGGCATCAATATGGAAGATTTGGATAAAAATCAATTAAAAAAAATAATAGGAGTTATGCCACAAGATGCAAAGCTTTTTAATGGAAGTATAAAATATAATATTACTCTAGGAGATAATTCTATTTCTGAAGATGTAATAATTAATGCTTTAAAAAAAGCAAATATATATGACGACATTAAGAAAATGCCATTAGGATTACAGACAGTGATTTCATCAGGTGGAAGGAATTTGTCAGGTGGACAAAGGCAGCGTATTGGCTTGGCAAGGATATTGGTTTTACAGCCGCAACTTATTATTCTTGATGAAGCCACAAGTTCATTAGATGGAATAAACGAAAAAGAAATCATGACTGTATTGAACAGTTATAAATGTACACAAGTCATTGTTTCTCATAGATTTTCAACAATTATGAATGCTGATTATGTTTACCTAATAAAAAATGGGAAGGTCGCAGATGAGGGTGGTGTGAAAGATTTAATAAAAAAGCATGGCGAATTTTATACGTTATTTAGTAAACAGATTGAAACAAATGCTCCGTTATACGAAAGGTCTGAATAGTATGAAAACCATAACTGCAATAATCGGAAGTCCAAAACGAAATAATTCTACCACATATCAGATAGTTGAAAGCTTGTATAAAACGATAGATTCCTATGGAATTAAATATCGAAAATCAATAATATTATTATCAAATTATGAAGTTGATATGTGTAAAGGTTGTGCACAATGTTTTTTTAAATGTCATATTTGTGAGCAATTTGATGATGATCTAAAATATATTGAAGAACAAATTCTTGACTCGGATATAATAATTTTTGCGTCTCCAGTATATGCACATAATATTGCTGGCATAATGAAAAATTTCATTGATCGAATTTCTTATGGCTTACATATTATGCGATACCTCGGTAAAATTGGTTTGACTATTTCCGTATCAGATAGCAATGGAAATGCATTTGTAGATGATTATCTAGAAAAAATATTACTGTATCTAGGGGTAAAAGTAGTAGATCGAATTTCTATTAAAATGGTAAAGGGTATTGATTATAGAAAAATATCAGATTGCGCCCAAAATATTGCTCAACTACTTAATGGGGATAATATTAGAACAGCAACAGAATATGAAGAACTCGTTTTTAAAACAATGCGAAATGCATTATATGATATATCAACTAAAATGGAAACCAACGAAACGATGTATTGGAAAAAGCATGGCTATTTTGAATTCAATAGTTTTGAAGAAGCTTTTAGTTTGGAAGTAAAACAACAAAGAATGAAAGAAAATAGTAGCATTTAAAAATAAAAAATGAGGAGAGGGGGTGTTATTATGAAAGACCCAGCAGGCATTATCAATTTGGAAGAACTTGACAGAATTTCAGAAATCAGTGGAGCAGGAGACGGAGATGTCGATCCACAGTCTTCGCCAGTCATTGCAACAATTCTGGTATCGGTTATCAGTATTGAAGCTACCGTAACTGCATTCAGTTTTACTATTGAATGTTAGATTGTTTAATTGCAAAGAAATTTGATTGAAATGCGTGGAAAGGAGAAATTATGAAAGATCCAGCAGGTATTATTAATTTAGAAGAACTTGACAGAATTTCAGAAATCAGTGGAGCAGGAGACGGAGATGTTGATCCACAGTCTTCACCAGTTATTGCAACAATTCTAGTATCGGTTATCAGTATTGAGGCTACCGTAACTGCATTCAGCTTTACTATCGAGTGTTAGTGTATTTATAAGGAAATATAGCATATGATTAAATTAAAAAAATAGTAGAATTGGGTATCCTTGAATTCTATGGAAGTAAGAGCAACAATGCCAGCTTGCCAAAAAAGCGAATCAAACAAATGGGTAATTGCACATGGCTTGGTAAGTTATGCATGTCTTAATTGCAACTATTATTTTATGTAAAAGACATGGTGTGTTGCAAAAATAGATAATATTTTCACAGAATAGCAGTTCTAAGGTAAAGATGTTAAAAACTCACGCGACTATTTTAGTCGCGTGGGTTTTTATAGGTACACTTCGTGACAGTTTTTCAATGGTGCTGAATAATCCGGGTTTCGTGTCTTTATTGTCCGGATTTGGTTATAGGAAAACCGTTGCAAATCTGTTTGTTCTATTTTTGGGGAAAATACCATTCTGGTGTTAGTTTACGAATGTAACCGGTAAAATACGAATATCTTGATAAATAGTAGAGCATTTTTTTACAGTATGTTTATTTTTTGGTTGCTTTTTTGCGACGTTCTAATGTTTTTGGTAGCGTATCCGACCATGACAGAAGTCTTGCAAGAAAATCTGTGGTTTTGTCATCTGCATGTTGGGGAATCTCCGTAAGCAGATATTCGAAATAATCGAAAGATTTCAGGCTATTCGCCTTTGCAGTTTCTGCGATACTGTAGATAATTGCTGAACTATTGATGATTATTCCGGAAGCTTCTGAGCCAATCTGTCCGGACCTTGAGATGACCGGACAGGCGGTTCTTGCCTCACCGTAATATTTCACTATTGATTTTATTGAACGTATCGATCATCTCCCAGTCTCAAAATATTGCTTGTTTCCTTTGTAGTTGTTGATTGTGGTGAACGATTTTGATTTCCTGCATATGGAATGTCAAGTAGAGCAGTGAAATTTTTCTGAATAACATCCAGCATCTTCTGTTTTTTCCGCAATTCTTGTTTTTCTTGAACAGTAGTAGTCTGTTCAGTTTCAAGATTTTCAATCCGTTTCTGGATTTTTTCAGAGCTTGGGATTTTGGTAACGCCCAGATCCTGAAGCTCTTTTTTTAATGAATCATGGAGCTGGTATTCTGCCTGATACCTGCTTCGGTAAATTTTTCTGTCTGGAGCAGATTTGCCATCTTCGATAACTTTACGACAGAGCCGATAAGAATCACAATGCTTTTGGATAATTTTCTGCGTGGTCAGTTCAGTGCGGATTTCCTGGATGCGCTGATCAGCCACTTTGATGGAATTTTCAACATCGGAAATATGCTGTTGGAAGTCCTCGTAGTTAAGCAGGTTATTTTCAGAAAGATAGTTGAACGTCTTAGCAGCTTCTTTCAGATTATTCAGCTTTGCCCAGCGTTCAAAGCCTTCACGATTGCCTGTGATGACATAGGTGGAGATATTGATATAAAGACGAGCTTCTCTGGATAGGTTTTTCGGAGATTTCGTTTTATAGCGATTTTTCTCTAAACGGAGACGGACATTTTCTTCTGTGTAGTAACTTCCCAGTGATTTCATATAGGTGAAATTTTTCTGCTCAGGTGCAGCCCGGAAAGATAGATTTTTTCCCTGCCGTATTTCATATCCTGCCAACTGCATCTTCTGTAAAAATTCTTCATAATTGATAGAGGACCAGATTGCCTTATCAATCGAAACACGCAGTTTGGCTTTCCAGCTGGTTCCACGCTGGTATTCCATATTTTCCTTATAGCTTTTCCCTTTTTCACCGGTTGGCATACTTGTGGCAAGTCCGTTTTCCTGGCAGATACGATTGCTGATCCGGCAGATTTTATGATAGCTGCGTTTGTTGGAAACATACTTGTGATTGGTAACGAAGCTGGCGGCATTAAAAATGATATGGTTGTGTATATGATCTTTATCAACATGGGTACTGATCACGTATTCATATTTTCCTTTTAACACTTCATCCGCAAATTGCTGTCCGAGACGATGTGCAGTTTCAGCGTCAACTTCCCCAGGCTTAAACGACTGAATCAGATGAAAAGCCAGATTATCACCTTTATCCATTCCGTTTTTCTTTGCAGTTTCTCTGGTGAGAGCAAATTCCAGATCGGCTGTTTCAGGCGAACAACCAAAGCTGGAAACCAGTAGTTTTTCATCTGTCTTATCCGGATTGGTGATATAGTCCAGAGCTTTCTTGTCAGTTACTTTAATGGGGAAGATCTTAATATATGCCATAGTTCTTTTACCATCTCTTTCAGTTCTTTCATTTCTTCCGGATACAGATCTCCGGTGGTATTCACTTTCTTTGCAATCTGATTGATATTCACACCAATCTTGTGCATTTCTTCATATTGTTTCTTCAGGGGAGTGGTGTCGGTGTTGACAATATAGCCGTCGATTGCCATTTTACGAAGATACGCTCCCATGTTTTTTGTCTTTGACTGAATCATCTTCATACGGATCAGCTTTCGTTCTTCCTCTGTGACATAAAAATGAATTTCTTTGTTTCTTTTTCTTTCAGCCATTAGCAGTTTCTCCTTCCTGAAAGGGGGTATTATTGTTGCTTTCAGCTTTTTCAATTTAGGGCAGGGTACCCTGAATTGGGATTTTCCGGAAGTGTATCCTCACTTCCTGTCCTTGCTGTTTTACCCCTCTATTAGTTAAAGTCAGGAAAAAGAGAGAATTGCAAAAGAATTTGGGCAGTAGTAGGAAAGTTGGAAATGTGATATGATTGGGAACAGGATATAAGAAGAAACAGGAGTTGAACAGTGTGTGAGTAAAGAAGAAATCTTTGAATATGTGCAAAAGCAATATGGAACGCTTCCAGAATATCTGTGGAGGAAATCGCCGGATAGTGCGGTTCTTCGGCATAAAAATGGGAAATGGTATGCAGTAATCATGAGTGTAGAAAAATCTAAACTCGGTTTAGATGGAGACGACATAGTTGACATTTTAGACGTAAAGTGTGATCCGGAAATGACGGGCATGATCATTCAGACCTATGGATTTTTGCCGGGGTATCACATGAATAAGAATCACTGGATCACTATTCTGCTGGATGGAAGTGTGAGTGAAGCAAAGACGTTAGATTTTCTGGATATGAGTTATGACCTGATTGATAATGTCGGGATAAAGTAGAAAAATCTTGGATGATATGTTGAATGAATATAGAAAGCGTGAGGGACGAAATCATGGAATTGTTGCAGACAGTCAGAGGAGATATCACAAAAATCACAGATGTTCAAGCAATCGTAAATGCTGCGAATAATTCACTTCTTGGAGGAGGTGGCGTTGATGGAGCAATTCATAGAGCAGCCGGTCCAGAACTTTTGAAAGAGTGCAGAAAATTACATGGGTGTGAGACTGGTGAAGCAAAAATTACAAAAGCATACAAGCTCCCTTGTGAGTATGTCATCCATACCGTAGGACCGGTATGGCATGGCGGGAGTGAAAATGAGAAAGAATTGCTTGCAAAATGTTATGCCTCATCCATGCAACTGGCAATGGATTATGGAATCAGAACAATAGCTTTTCCATCAATTTCTACAGGGGTTTATTCTTTCCCAGTTGGATTGGCTGCGAAAATAGCAGTGAAAACAGTTGGTGAATTTTTGAGAGAACATCCGGATGCTTTTGATTTGGTGGAATGGGTTTTGTTTGATGAGCAGACAGAACTGGTTTATGCGATAGAAGTAAATGCTTACAATAAAGAGAGACGGGAATAAAACAAATGAGAATATTGATGTTAGGGAATAGTTTTACATCTACAAATCACATGCCGGATATATTGGCAAAGTTGACAGGTGCAGAGGTTGTTCAACATACTCGTGGAGGTGCCAGATTAGCGGAGCAGTTAAATCCGAAAACGAAAATGGGAAAACGTACACAGGAGGCTTTGCAGAGCCAGAAATGGGATTTTGTTATTTTACAGGAAATGAGCAACGGTCCGATCAGTTCAAAAAAGAGTTTTCTGGAAAATGCAGGAAAACTCTGTGAGCAGATCCGGGAGAATGGAGCTAAACCGGTTTTTTATGCGACTTGGGCATATCAGCGTGAAGGCAAGAAATTGGAAACTTTTGGGATGGATTATGATGAAATGTATCAGCAAATGTATGAAGCTTATCATCAGGCAGCAGAGGGGAATCATGCGTTGATTGCAGATGTTGGAAAAAAGTTTTATGAACTTTCGGATAAAGAAGATCTTTATGCGGATGATGGATGTCATCCAAATGAAAAAGGATCTTACATAGCAGCAGAAGTGATAGCGGAAGTTGTATTAAATTGAATGATATGGAAAAAAGCAGTTTGACAGGTGGGTGAGTATCCACGAATCAAACTGCTTTTTTTAGCTGTTATCCTTGCAACCGGAAGTGATATCATCATCAAGTTGAAAAATATCCTCCACATTTACATTTAGATAATGTGCCAGCCGGATAGCCATTTCAAGAGAGGGATTTCTTTCTCCACGTTCGATGCGTCCGATTGTACGACTGCATGAACCGGTTGCTTCTGCCAGATCTTCCTGGATGAGATTCCGTTCCAGCCGTATATCCTTGAGGGTGTTGTTGATTGCCATTCGATCACTTCTTTCTGTGTATAGTTTTTCAGCAAACCAGTGGTCGGCTGTTGAGATTTAATGAAAACCAGGAATTTCAGCACCTTTGCACTTCCCGATAACTTTTCCAAAAATCTTGAAAGAATCAGATTCTAATACCTGAATAGGTTGGTACTTTTCATTTAAGGAAACCAGGAATACACCGTCTGGTTCATCGTGCAGCTCTTTGATATAAGTATTGCCATTGAGATAAAAGATTCCGATTTCACCATTGGCGATAGAATCTTTTTTCTGAATCCAAGCAACGTCACCAGTGTGGTAAAGAGGTTCCATACTGTCACCGGAGATTCGTACACCGAAGTCGGTCTGATCCGGAGCGAGATGTCCCACATCGTAAGTTTCTTTTACAGAATCTTCCAGATAGTTTCCAGTACCAGCGGAAACCGGCTCCCAGGAGATTTCTACAAAATGCCTGAACGGAAGGATTTTTGCTGGGGCAGGAGAGAACATTTTGGAAGCTCTCAAAATATCTGCAAATTCAATGAGTTTTTTTTTCCCTTCTTCATTCAGACCGCTCATGATGTTATATGGATTTTCTCCAAAGAAGGCTTCGTAAATATCTTCAATATCAAGTAACTGGCATAATGTCAGGAAAATGTGCAAAGATGGTTCTCGTGAATTCGTCTCCCATTTGGAGACAGCCTTTGTAGTGACCTGAATACCTTCACGAGAGAGTAATTCCACAAGATCTGACTGGGAATATCCTTTCTTTTTTCTATTTTCTGCTAATATTTCCCCGAAAGCACGCATATGTTCGCCTCGTTTCTATTTGAATTTTCTGTATGTATTATACTCCATGTACAAAAGAAAATCAACAAAAATCTCCATAACGGAGAAAAACAACCAAAATGTCAGTTGACTATCTCCAAAACGGAGGTATATACTAAGCGTACAGAAGTTGATAAGACAGAAAGCCTTAAATAATGATTGGAGGTGGAAATTTTGAGTGAGCGTGTAATCCTGCATAGTGATATGAATTGTTTTTATGCAAGTGTGGAAATGCTGCATCATCCGGAATTTGCAGGACAACCTTTGGCGGTCGGAGGTGATCCAGAAGCAAGACATGGGATTGTATTGACTGCCAATTATATCGCAAAGCGAAAAGGGGTGAAAACTGGAATGGCGTTGTGGCAGGCAAAGCAGGTTTGCCCGGAAATTATTTTTGTGCCACCTCGAATGGACCTTTATCTGCGCTTTTCCAAAATGGCGAGAGAGATTTATTCTGAATACACAGATAAGATTGAGCCGTATGGAATAGATGAAGCCTGGCTGGATGTAACAGACAGTAAGAATCTAAAAGGAAGTGGAATGACGATAGCCAGAGAAATCAGTCACAGGATAAAATATGAGCTTGGTGTTACAGTGAGTATTGGCGTTTCCTGGAATAAGATTTATGCGAAACTTGGTTCGGATTACAAAAAGCCGGATGCCATTACGGAGTTCAATAGAAGCAATTACAAAGATAGAATCTGGAGACTTCCGGTTTCGGATCTGCTTTATGTAGGCAGACAGACAAATAAGAAATTGAAAAAATTAGGAATCCAGACAATCGGAGATCTTGCAGAAACAGATGAAAACTTGCTGGACAGTTATTTCGGAAAGATGGGAATCGTACTCTGGGCTTTTGCAAATGGATGGGACGAAGATCCAGTTTGCAAAGAAGGATATGAAGCTCCTGTAAAATCTATTGGAAACAGTACCACAACACCTAGAGATTTGGAAACAGATCTGGATGTATGGATTATTCAGATGGCTCTGGCGGAAAGTGTTGCAGCCAGGTTGCGAAAACATGGATTCAAATGCAAAACCGTTGAGATTACGGTTCGTGATAATGGCTTGTCCAGTTTCACAAGGCAAAGGCATTTGCGGCATCCAACGAATATTACAGATGAGATTGTAACAGAAGCATTTCAGCTGTTTAAGGATTCTTACAAATGGGAACATCCGATCAGAAGTCTTGGAATCAGGGCGGCAGACCTTGTGCTGGATGATATTCCGGTACAATTAGATTTATTTGGAAATCAGGAGAAACAGGAAAAATTAGAAAAGCTGGATCGCACTGTAGATGAGATCAGACGACGGTTTGGATATTTCAGCATACAGAGGGCAGCAATGTATCAGGACAAAGTCTTATCCCACTTAGACGCTGGTACGCATACGGTCCATCCACACAGTTATTTTCATGGATAATGGGAGGGATAGATTTGAAACAGACATTAACCAGAAAACAAGAAGAAAGCTATCAGTGTATTTTACAGTATACGACAGAACATGGATATCCTCCAACAGTGCGTGAATTTGGCAAATTGATTGGAGTGAAATCAACATCATCTGCATTTTCCAGAATTAAGCAGCTGGAGGAATGTGGATATATCAGAAGAGTTCCAGCATCTCCGAGAGCAATAGAAATTCTGTAACGAGGTGATTGGAATGAATAAAGTGTATGTAGATGTAGTGGCAGAATTTCGTAAAGATGGATGCCTGGTTCCGTTATTTTTTGTTTGGGAGGATGGCAGAAAATATAGCATTGATAAGATTTTGAAAATTGAACGATGTGCCAGCAGAAAGGCAGGCGGTGTCGGAATGATGTACACCTGTATGATACAGGGGCAGGAGAGCCACTTGTTTTATGAAGTGGACAAATGGTTCATGGAGAGAAAAACAGCATAAGGAGAAACAATTATCAAACAGATTATTTTGATTATTAACCGGCAGAGGTAGTCACTTTCCCTTTATATCCCTGCAGGTTTTACATAAGGAGATGGATTCCGATCAGCAGAGGTGAAACCCACAGCACCTTTTTGGAAATTCCCTCCTGCAATCGCAGCGAGTTAGTATTGCTTCCCATCAAAATCATGGGGAAAGCGGACTGGTAGGCAAGATCACCAGTTGGTGTGATGATGATAAGGAGATTAAGAAACTGATGACAGACAGAGATTATGCAATCAAATCAATGAAAGAAATTACATTCCAGATGGCAAGCCATGCACAGGATTATCTGGAAGTAACGATTGAGAGACACTATACTGATATTAAAGAACTGATGACTAATTATCAGAAACTGATTCTGGAGAACCAGATGGTACTGGAAGAGCTGGAAATGGAGTGCCAGGAGAAGATCAATGAAGATATGGCGTATGCGTTAAGCTATCTTTCGATTTTTAATCATCAGCTCGATGTGGCAAAAATGCACCGGGAGATGAATAATCTGATGATTATCTATGGATTGTCTGATATGATTTACAGAGGTATGACTTTGGTAAAATTCTATGCTCCGAATGGAGTGGTCCTGAGCGAGATTCTTCATTCCTGCTTTTGCAGTCACTATAATAAGACGGATGTGGAAGTGCAGCAGGAACTTGGAATTGGGAGAACTTCTTTTTACAAGATGAAGAAACAGGCACTTGGATATCTGGGATTTTATTTTTATGAAATTGTGGTGCCACAGGCAAAAGATAAAAGATTCAAGCCGTCTTTGGGCGTTGAGGAAGAGTAGGTGAGAAAGATGAGATACGAAGATTCAATGAAAGCGGTAGCAGATCAGATTATGCGAGATCAGAAACGGGCGAAGAAGATTGAGAGTAATCCAGAAGAGTTTCGCTGGTATGATGAATATGCAACATTAAATTTCTTCAAATACATTTGTCTTAATATTGGAAATCTGAGCAATGGCGAAATTGAGAAAATGGTAACCAGATTGAAAAAACTGGATAAGAAAGCAGTTGAAGAACATAAAAAAGGAGCAGTCTGGGTGTTTGATTATGATAAGATGTTTCTTGTGCTACAGGAAAATGAAATTTGCAGAAAAGTCTGCGAAAAGAATAAATACAGAAATTGGATGCAACTGATTGGGAATTACTGCCTGCCGGTAGTATGATATAAAATAAAAAATCCTGTCTTGTAGAAAATGGATTTTGATGATAAGATGAAATTGGGATAGGATATATTTTTGATCTGTCCTGACATTGACCGAGAATGGAGGCGAAGAGGAGCGTGGCGAAGGAAGAAACCGTAAAAACAGAAGAATTGGAAGCACGTTACGAAAGATACAAAGGTATCTTGAAAGACCTTACCATCATGAGCGATGTGTTCATGCGAAATGTATTTAAAAAGCGGGAGTGTACAGAATATGTTTTGCAGGTGATTATGGGAAAAAAGGATCTGAGAATTATTGATCAGGTTCTTCAGAAAGATTATAAGAATTTACAGGGACGTTCCGCAGTGCTGGATTGTGTGGCAAGAGATTCTGACGGAAAGCAGATGGATGTAGAAATCCAGCAGGATAATGAAGGAGCATCGCCCAAACGGGCAAGATATCACAGTGGACTGATGGATATGAATACATTAAATCCAGGACAAGATTTTGATGAACTTCCGGAAAGTTATGTGATTTTTATCACCAGGGACGATGTACTGGGATTTGGACTTCCAATTTATCATGTAAACAGGAAAATCGAAGAGGTCAGTGAGAATTTCAGGGATGAAGCTCATATCATCTATGTAAATTCTAAGAAACAGGAGGATACGGAACTTGGGCGCCTGATGCATGATCTGCATTGCAAGAATGCAGGAGATATGCACAGCAAGATTCTGGCTGATCGAGTACACGAGTTAAAGGAAACACAGAAAGGGGTTGAATTCATGTGCCGTGAAATGGAACAGATTTATAGTGAAGGTATTGAAAGCGGTGAAATGCAAAAAGCAAAAGAAACAACGATTGCCCTTGCAGAGATGGGTTTACCTGCTGATAAGATTGCTAAAGCAGTTAAAATTGGTGTTGATATCGTGCAGAAGTGGATTGATGAAAGCATGAGTGTTGCCCATTAAAAGATGAAAAAGGTTAATAACAGCTGTGGAAATTTCTGCAGCTGTTTCTTTTTTTATAAGAAAATCGTTCTATAGAACTACTACTTGATTTGCGGCTTCTGTATCTTTCAATTATCCATCGGTATACTAATTTTAGACCGAATTATCGTTCTGAAGGAGGTGTTACGATGGATTTGAAAGCGGTTGGTCAGCGAATCAAGGCTGCAAGAGAAGCAAGGAATCTTACACAGGAAGAACTGGCAGCGCTGGTGAATTTAAGTACCACACATGTCAGTGTGATAGAAAGAGGGTTGAAGGTAACAAAATTGGACACTTTTGTAGCGATTGCCAATGCACTCGATGTTTCGGCAGATTCACTTTTGATTGACGTTGTGACACATTCTGTCACAGGTGTTACCAATGAGTTATCGAAAAAGATAGAGAAATTACCGAAGGCTGAACAGATAAGGATCTTAAATGCGGTCAGAGCTTTGGTAGACTAATAATGAGCAATGAAAATTGAAGGGCATGAAGCTCTTCTTTTTTTGTTTATTTTTATGGAAGTGGTTGTGAAAGTACCTTTTATCAATGTAGAAAACATGATATAGTAGTTCTGAAGAACTATAAATAATTCTTTTTGCGGGAGGGTGGATGAATGAGAGAAAAAACTATTTATGAGAAAATTGCTGAGAAATACAATACAACACCAGAAGAAGTGTATGAAGAAATGCAAAAGGCAATCAATGCTGGATTTGATGATCCTGATCCGGCAGTTCAGGCAGAATGGAAGAATGTAACACTCAAGGGAGACAGACCAACACCGGAAGAAGTTATTGATTATGCGGTGAAGAAATTAAAAGGAAATTAGAATTTATGAAAAAGAAAATTATTGTAATTATTTCAGTTGCAGCTATTTTAATGGTAGCCGCAGGAAGTATTTATGGAAAGACATCATCAGACAGAAAGCAAGGTGATCCAGATGTAGTGGGGAGCTTTGCAATGAACCGAGATGAGAATCTTACGGTTGTTGCTAACCGAGATGAGATTACTGATAGAGAAGCTTTTGCAAAACAGCTTTTGCAGATGTGCAGGGATAATAGTTTTTATTCGATAAAGTTCTCAACAGATCAGGGATATGCCACCAGCTTAGATATGAATGTTTATTCCTGGAAAGAGGATATTGAAAATGGCGAACCGGTTATGCGAGTAGAATACAAACCGATTGAATATGGCGAAGAATATGATATTGTCAATAATCCGGATAAATTTCAGCTTTATGTAGATGGAAAAGAGATAACAGAATAGCTGGTGAACTTTTATGCCAGAAATGTGTACGATTGACAGAATCGTGTGAACTTATAGGGGGTGATTACGGATACATTGTGAACTTAAGCCTGTTACAATGATTATGCTGACGAAAGAAGGCATAGATAATTGAATAATTGATAAGAGACGGAAGCCTCAGTAGTTAAGAAAAAACTACTGGGGCTTTTTTTCGTGCCTGAAATTCGTAGCCAATAACTGCGGGTGCGTCCCGGCAGCTCAAAGGCGGAACAGGCATGAAGCATAACAAGAGTCCGCCTCCTGGATTTGAAACGAGCAATGAGATTTCAAATTCAGGAGGAACGGATATGTATATTGAACATCCATATTTTTATGATGGAAAGTATTACGCAAATGTCGATGGACAGATGATTGAGATTACGAAAGAAGTAGCGTATGCAATGAATAATTTTTACAGGAGCAGCAAAGCGAAAAAGGTCGAGATCAAAAATGAACTTGGCGAAGTGGTGGATAAAATGCTTCGGGAAGTGCCTTATAGTGGTCAGTCGGTAGACGGAGAAGGACTTATGATCGAGGATTTCCCGGATATGAATTGCGACATAGAAAACAGCGTAATTACCAAAATGGAGCAGCAGGATATTCATAAGGTAATTAACCAGCTGAATTCAGAAGAGCGGATGATCGTGTATGGCATCTATTTTGAAAATAAAACACAGTTACAGATGGCGGCAATTATGGGTGTTTCCAGGCAGGTATTGGCTTATAAACTGAAAACAATCCTGAATAAAATGCGAAAAATATATCTGAATAAAACTTTTTAAAAATTTTTCAAAATTTTTTTGCATTCCCTGTTTTCATTTGACTTTAGTAATTAGAGGAACATTAAAGGACTCCTCGAAATGTACCATGATAACTGAATATTCAATAATAACTGACGTAACATTTTATGCAAAGAGCACGAGGAAGATGCCGCCATAGGATCAGAGATAAGGATAATATTTGTCGATGATGCTGCGAAAAAGCACTGACCGAAGCCAGCTGGCAGGCTGGTGATGCGAAGAGTGGTATAAGATGCGATACACTTGCAGGTCCTGAGAAGCCTGTAACTGGTAAACCTATGAACTGCTGGAGCCTGGGAATGAGAGTTTCCGGGTTGTGGTCTGGAGAATGTATCCGGACAGGTTGTTATTCCCTTCCTGCATTGTCAGGAGTAACGATTCGGGGGATCGAGGATAAATAGAATCGAGCGAGCACTGTTTAATAATCAAATTGGCTATAGAGGTTATGCGGCAGAACTTTCTTATTATGAAAGTATTCTGCCGTATTCCTGTGGAGCCAATATAGCGCTATGAATGCTTTGCAAATAGGACAAGAGATTGGAGAGGTGAAAATGACAATACGAAGAGGTGATATCCTGTGGGCAGATCTCGGTATGTTTCCGACATCATCTGTTCAGGGAGGCGTAAGACCAGTGATAGTGATAAGCAACAATAAAGCCAATACATACAGTTCAGTGATAACGGTGGTTCCTTTGACTTCGAGAATTTATAAGAAACGATATTTGCCGACACATGTGTTTATTAGCAAATACGATATGACAGGAATCCATAAAGGAAGTCTGGCACTGGCTGAACAGGTTATGAGTATTTCTACAAAATGTATTATTGAAAAATGCGGAAGAGTAAATAAATGGAGTCTGGATCGGGTGATGAAAGCTGTCCGGATTCAGATGGGAATGGAAGGAGAAGGATATGACAGTAAAAGAATATAGATATTATCTGGAACAGGATTTTAGTGATGTAGATATCAATGAAATGACTGATTTAAAGACGATGAAAGTAGACAGAAATAAGAGTATTAAGGATCGGAGAGAAGCATTTCTGAACAAGGTAGGAAATCCGTATCTTGTTCGGATCGGAAACATGAAAGTAAAAGTCAGATTTGCCAATAATGGGACATCTATGGAGCAGGCATTTGAAAATATGCTTCTGAGTGTCTGAAAAAGTAGTGGAAAGTTAAAGGGAGCTGTGCTAAAATGTCTGCAAGGACAAATTTATGCAGCCCCCTTTTATTACATAGGTTTTCTGACGTAATAAAAGGAGGTAAGATATGTATCAGAATATCAATAAAATCTATCGTGCCGCCATCTATGTCAGATTATCGAAAGAAGATGGCGATGTTTCCAGTTCAGCGAAACTGGAAAGTAACAGCATTTCTAACCAGAAGGCTTTGATTCTGGATTTCCTAAAAGACAAAAAAGATATAGAAGTTGTTTCCGTCCGAGTGGATGATGGCTACTCAGGCTCTAATTTTGAGCGTCCGGCATTCCAGGCAATGTTGGAAGATATCCGGCATGGAATTGTAGACTGTGTAGTTGTAAAAGATTTATCACGATTTGGAAGGGAGTATATTGATTCCGGGAAGTATATCGAGAGATTATTCCCGGCTCTTGGCGTGCGTTTCATTGCCATCAATGACAATTATGATAGTCTTAAGGGAAAAAATCAGTCTGATGAAATTATTATCCCATTTAAAAACTTAATCAACGATGCATATTGTCGTGATATTTCTATTAAGATCAGGAGTAATCTTGAGATAAAGAGAAAAAAGGGCGAGTGCGTAACTCCATTCGTGGCATTTGGATACCGGAAGAAAAAGGAAGACAAGCATAAATTAGAGATTGATCCATCAGCTGGCAGTGTTGTACAGGATATTTTTAAGATGAAATTACAAGGAATGAGTCAGGATGCAATCGCTAATCGTTTAAATGAACTGGGCGTACTTTCTCCATTTGAGCATAAGATCAGCAATGGCAGTCATTATGAAACCGGATTCCGGCAGAAAGAACAGGCTCTTTGGAGTTCTGTTACAGTCCGCAGAATACTGGAAAACGAAGTGTATATTGGAAACCTTGTACAAGGAAAAAGAACGACACCGAACCATAAAGTAAAGCAGTCCTATGTAAAACCAGAAGAAGACTGGATTCGGATTGAAAAAAATCATGAAGCACTTGTAAGTGACCGGGATTTTGAAATTGTTCAGAGACTTCTGGGAATGGATACAAGAACTGCCCCTGATAAAACACAGGTATATTTGTTGTCAGGAATTGCAGTATGTGCAGATTGTGGAGCACCAATGACAAGAAAGGTTTCCACTGTGGCAGGGAAAAAATATGCTTATTATTTATGTTCTACAAATAAAGAAACAAAGCGATGTTCCAGCCATAGAATACCGGAAAAGGATTTGGAAGATGCCGTACTGGTGATGCTGAAACAGCATATTAAGAATATTTTGAATCTAAAAAGAGTGTTGGAGTTTATAGGCACTGTGCCATTTCAGGAAATCAATATGAAAAAATTGCAAGACAGGCTGGAAAAGAAAAAGCAGGAGACAGAACGATGTAAGGAACTTCGCATGATGCTTTATTCGGATATGAAAGAAGGAATTGTATCAAAGGAAGATTATGTTGAACTTCACGCTGCCTACGGAAAAAGACTTAGAAATGCGGAAGAAAATATCCGGGTAATACAGAAGGAAATGGATAAAATGCTTGAAAAGGCGGATAATTCCAATACCTGGCTGGATTATTTTGTGAAATATCAGGATATTGAGAAACTGTCCCGTACAGTAGTGGTAGAACTGATTCGTGAGATTAAGGTGTATGATAAAAAGAACATAGAGATTGTCTTTGATTTTGATGATTGCTATCAGGCACTACTGAAACAGCTCCCGGATATGGGAGTTGATGCCATGATGGATTGTAATAACAATTTACAGGTCAAGGTAAAGGAGGTTGTATAAAATGGCACGAAAAAGTAGAAAAAACATTTCAGAAGTGGTCAGCAGTGCAGCCATCCAGGAAGAAATGAAAAGACCATTCCGGGCAGGGTTATATGCCAGAATCTCTATGGAAACAGAGGAAACCAGAGAGAGGGGAACAATAGACACGCAGGTTGAACTGATGAAAAATTTTGTTGCCGATACAGAAGATATTTCCATTGCAGATGTTTATAAAGATTCTGATTATTCCGGTACGAATTTTGAGCGTCCTGGATTTATGCAGATGATGGAAGACATCAAGCAAGGGAAAATTAACTGTGTGATTGTAAAGGATTTGTCCAGGCTCGGCAGAAATTATGTAGAAACGAGTAATTATATTGAGCGAGTATTTCCGTTCTTTCATGTGCGTTTTCTGGCAGTGACAGATGATTTTGATTCATTCAGAGAAGGAGTAGATCTGACTGTCCCACTAAAGAATATCATCAATGAGTTTTATTCCAAAGATCTTGCAAAGAAGAGCAGAAGTGCAAAAAAAGCACTTTGGAAAGAAGGAAAATTCACCAGTGCTTGTGAGCCATACGGTTACAGAAAGTCAGAAGAGGACAGACATCAGTTAATTGTTGATAAAGAAGCCGCTGAACATTTGAAAAAAATCTTTGCTATGTATATGGATGGATTGAGTTATAGTGATATTGCAAAACAACTCAATAAAGATGGCGTTTTGTCCCCGGTTCTGCAGAGAGAATTTCATAAAACAGGGGAAAAACCGCTTTCAGAGACGAAGCCCTGGAATAATTATGAAGTGAAGCGGGTGCTTCAGGATATCCATTGTACAGGAGATTCAGTATATGGAAAATACCAACAGAGTGTTTTTCAAGGGAACAAGCAGAGAAATTGTCCGGAGAGTGAATGGATCTATGTGGAAAATACACATGAAGGAATCATAGATAAAGCATTATTTCAACAGGTACAGGAAAAAATCCGGGAGTTTACGGAATCATACAAAAACAGGCATCAGCTGAATAATGGCTCTATCCGAAATCAGAATTATTATACAGGAAAGATATGGTGCGGAGGCTGTGGCAACCGTATGATTCTATCAAGAGAAAAATCTGGTACTTTCTATTATATCTGTGGTGCCAATGCGAACCACAAGGCAGGAGGAAATCAGTGCAAAGGTCATAGAGTCAAAAAAGAATATGTGGATGAAGATGTTCTACGTCTGATTCAAGCGCATATGAAAACAGTTCTGGATACAGAAAAAATGATTCGGGAAATGAATACCGCTTCCAGAAATCAGACAAAGTATCAACTTTTGGATAAAGAGGTGGGAAAGCTTCGGAGGGAACTGAGCCGTATTAGTAAGCGGAAAGCTGATTTATATGAGGATTATACAGAACGCCTGATCACAGAAGAGGAGTACCTACAGTTCTCACGTATTTATTCCAATGAAATAGAGAACATCAAGAGCCGTCTGGATACAGTATTGACGGCACAGGTACAGTATTCAAAAGATTATCATATCGAAGAAGGGTGGGGAGATACAATACATACTTATATGTCAAAGCGTAAACTTACGAAAGAAATGGTGGACGCCTTTGTGGATTCGGTTATTATCCATGGTAAGTATGACTATGAAATCAAGCTGGTATATGATGACCAGTTTGCCGAGTTGCAGCAATTAAAGAAAGAGAAGGAGGCACAGTCAAGATGACAGAGAATAGAAAAATAGCTATTTATATCCGTTTATCTATAGAAGACGAAAATGTAGATGGCAGAACAAAAAAGGAAAGTGACAGTGTGACTTCTCAGAGAATCCTGTTGAAATCGTTTGTGATTGAACAGCTGGGTGTTGACGAAACTGATATCCTGGAATATGTGGATGATGGTGTCAGTGGCACACATTTTAAACGCCAGGGTTTTCAACAGCTGCAGGAAGATATGAAAGACGGAAAAATTGGCTGTGTAGTAGTGAAAGATTTTTCAAGATTTGGAAGAGACTATCTGGAAGTTGGATTTTATATTGAATATATTTTTCCACTTCTTCAGATACGGTTTATTTCAATTAATGACAGCTATGATAGTGCGGCAAGCAGTGGGATGACAGGTGGTATGAATGTAGCACTGAAAAATCTGGTATATAATATGTACAGCCTGGATTTATCAAAAAAAATTTCATCTGCTATGCAGACAAGGATGAAGAATGGCACAAGACTTCCGGTAAATGCCAGATATGGGTATAAAAAGGGAAAAGATGGAAGGCTTGAGATTGATCCAGATGCTGCAGAGGTTGTAAAGATGATTTTTCAGATGGCGGCTGAAGGAACGAGCTTTGCTGAAATTACAAGAGAGCTGAACAGGCGGGGAATTGCTACCTGTGATGAACAAAAATTATCAAGAGGAGATCAGGTACAGTTTAGACGGTTTGATACGATCAAAAAGAAACACTGGAGTTCTTCGACAGTAGCTGCAATCATACGGGATGAAATTTATATTGGAACCAGGATTTGGGGAAAGTCACGCTGTAGTATGCACACTGGTCATAAGGCAGTCCTGAATAATGAAGAGGAATGGATTCGATTAGAAAATCATCACCCTTCAATTATTGGCAGAGAATTATTTGAAAAGGCGAATAGGATGCATCCGAAAAAAAACAGAGGCGTTGCAGAAACAAGAACGAATTATACCCTGGAAAGGCGGAAAAAACAGCCTGCGTTGATATTGTGTGGACATTGCGGGCATTGTCTGGTGAGGGAAACAGAACACCTGATGAAATGCTCAGATGGGCGTACCAGTGGTGATCATGTTTGTAGAAGCTTGGTGATTAGGCGTGAGCTAATGGAAAAGAATATACTGGAGCTTGTTCATCAGTTCGCAACGTCCATGTTAGAAAGACGAAATACTGTTGAATCAAAAAAACAGGATAAAGCGAAGGGGACGAATATCGCAGAATTGTTGAAACAGAGCCGACAGCTGTCTTCTGAAAAGTTGAAACTTTACGATGCGTACAAAGATGACCGCATTGACCGGGAAGTGTATAAGCAGAAAGCAGAACAGATAGGAAGACAGCTTGAAGAGATCAGACGAATGGTAGAAGAGTCTGAACATGATGCAAAGATGCTTGAACAGGACGATAGTGCGAAGAAAATGAAATTGGAAGAATTTCTGAATTTGAAAAAATTTGATACAGAGAAGTTACGGGAGATCATCAAGGTTATCCGGGTGTATAGCCAGGAAAACATTGAAATTGAATGGAATTTTGATGATGTATTTCTGAAACAGAGATAAAATGCTCTGGACAAGAGCGATTTTGTGGAAGATAATAAAAGTGCTGGGGAGTATCTGATTGAAATAGACAGGTACTTTCCAGTAAGAAAAATGAAATTTTTTTTGTCCTATACTTGACACATCCACATGTATGCCGACACACCTATTGCAGCAATATGGCAAAATCAGGAATGAATCCAAAGACGTTACAGTACCTCATGGGGCATTCGGATATAAGTGTTACAATGAATGTGTACACGCATATCAGTTTTGATGATGCTGAGGAAGAATTGAAACGTATGGAAGAGTTTAGGAAGGCGCAGGCGGAGGTTGAGCAGAAGAAGGAGAAACCGATGTCGCAGAAAGTGTTTAAAGTTGTATAATATGGAAATGGGATGACGCTCTGGTATAGACTGGGGCGTTATTTTTGTGGAAAAAAGTAGGTTCAGAGGATATAATATAATCAGGGTGATTTAGGAAGATGGGAAAAGCGGTTTTGATTTCATATGAAAGGAATGGTTGTGAAATGTATTACGATGAAAAAACAGCGGAGAAGCCAGAAAAATGGCCTGCGAATGCTCGTGAACAGATTTTAGATACATTATGTGAATGTGTAGAAGAATTTAGGAAAAATCCGTCTTATAAGACAAGAGAAGTCCTTTTGTCTTTAACGTGTGAGCATGATTTGAATTTGAATGAGAATTCTGGATTGGTTCGTGTAACCGAGTATGAAGTTGGGATACTGAATTTTCTCTATTTAGTTGGTAATGCATATCAAATATCTTCATTAAAAACATATATATACAATATTATAACGCAGGTAACTAGATTACAGAAAATTACTTCTTGGTTTAATCCTGTGATTAATTGTGATGAAGAAAATACATATCGTGTAATACCATATGAACAGGGGCTTATGTTCCCACTGAGATTGTATCACATAGCGTATCAAAAGTTCACAATAGAAAAGAATAAGTCATTTGCAGAACAATTAATAGAAATTGTAGAGGAAACGTTAAAAAGCTGCCAAACGGAAGAAGAGATTGATACCTTGACTCATTCATATACATCTATGTTACTGGATATTAGTAATATGCATGGAAGTAAAAGAGAAAAGTTATGGGAATTTACAAGAGAAGAATTATACAAATTATTAGCAATAGAAGCAAAACTACTTAGAATGAATAAGCAGCCTGCAAACATTCGACCAGTTAAGGGTGTGCTTATGATGATGATAAGCAATTTCATTTTAAAATCGAGAAATGGGTATAATAATGATTATATTTGTAAATATCTGCCAATAGAAGTTGCAAAGAGTAGTATTAGTAATCATCAAATTTGGATGAAGAAAACAGAGCTGCTTAATGATGAGCGAGAGAAAAAAGTTATTCCAGAATTGTTTGAAGATATGTCATGGATTCATTATGACTGGATAAAAGACATTGATTTTTCTGAGACACGAAACTATTATGTGTCATGTTTCAGTAAGTCAATAAATAATAGCCATATGCAAGACGGTTATGGAGAATGTTTGTATGGATATAAAAATGATAGAATTGTGGACCTGATTGGACCTATTGGATTATATACATTGACAAAAAAGGCTGACGCTGACGCAGATTTGCCAGATACTATGAAAAGACCATATATAGCTCAAGTAATAACATTTGATGTTTTATATGACATTGAAGAAGCAAAGACGGAATTACAATACTTATTTAGCGTTATAGACATGTTTGATTTATCTGACAATAATAAGAAAATGTTTTTACAGGAGATATTGCAATATTGGATTCTTTCTGTTAAAGATAGCAAATGGAAAGCTGAAAGAGAAAGAAGATATGTTATTTTTTTATATGACGATTATGAATATATTGAAACAGAATTGGATGATACATTCTTGAAAGTTAAAACATCACTTTTTATTACGCCTGATTTTATTATAGGGAAAAATCCTAGCAAATGGGAAATAATGCGACAACTTGCGGCAAAAAGAAAAGCATTGTTTAGTAAAGAATATCTGTTTTGTGAAAATTGTTTAATGCAAGATCATGATGTGGCAATACATGAGAAACCAGAAAAATGTCCGATATGTGGTTCTAAAAATATAAGGATGATATATCACGAGAATGCTTAGTAGTAAGAAGCTTCATTTTACTACCAATTTTACTACTAACAGGTAGTAGCAACGTGTTCAATCTTACTCTGATTTGCCACAATCTGTAATTTCAGAGCATTTAATAAAACACCCGAAAACCCTAGCAAAGCAGGGCGTTTCAGGGCAAAACAAGGAGAAATAAAACAATGATTAAAGTACTTTTTATTTGCCACGGCAATATTTGCCGCTCGACTCTTGCTGAGAGCGTATTCACCCACAAAGTAAATTCCCTCGGCCTTGCCCACAATTTTGAAATCGACAGCTTCGCCACCAGCCGCGAGGAGATCGGCAATCCGCCGCACTACGGGACAGTCAATAAACTGCGCGAGGAGCACATTCCGCTCGTGCCGCATCACGCAAAGCAGATTACATGGAAGGATTACGAGCGCGCCGACTACATCATCGGCATGGATACCGCGAATATCCGCAATCTGAACCGGATGCTGAAAAATGATCCGGATGGAAAGGTTTACAAATTTCTTTCCTTCACCGGTTCCGGCCGCGATATTGCGGATCCGTGGTATACGGGAGATTTTGAGGCGACGTACCGCGATGTCGTGGAGGGATGCAACGGCTTTCTGGCGTATCTGCGCCGGGAAGGAAAAATCTGAAAAACAAAAAGCGCCGAAAACAAGGCCAGTGCCCATTTGCAGAGAATGCGGCACTAGCCTTTTAATATAAGAAAATCCTATAGCCACTCCAAAGAATTAGCAATTAGACGTAACCAGACAGATATGGTATGATAACTGCATAGAAAACATAGCGGAATAATAGGAAAACAAAAGCTTTCCTATTTGAAAATTCATTCGATAGAACACGCGAAAGAGGGGCAGAAAATCAATGGCGAATTATGATTATGAGATTGTAAATGGAAGAAAAATCCGCGTAAGACCAAAAGAAACCGTATCGGAGATCGACAAAAACGGCTATTTCCGCAGACAGCCGAATCACTTCACGACTCCGTTCGGCGACGGTGAAAACGATCTGAAGGCAGAAGGTAATAAGAGATACCGTCTCGGCTGGGCAAAGCTGTGCCACTGGTCCAACCGCGCGGCGATCGTAAGAGAGCTGGAGGGCCTGGAAGATCAGATTTCCGTCAATATGGTAGAACATGCCCCGTATGAGAAAAACCTTGGCTGGGAATACGTTTACAATGAAAACACATCGACCCGGTGCTCGGCGATCAGTTCCTCTCTGAGGCGTATTACCGTGCTGATGATGATTACCAGGGAAGAACGACCGTTCCGGCGCTGATCGACACAACGACGGGAAAGGTAGTCAACAACGATTACAACTGGCTGACCACTTATTTCGAGGTCAACTTCCGCCCATGGCACAAAAAAGGCGCGCCGGAGCTGTATCCGGTGGAGCTGCGGGAAGAGATTGACAAGATGAATAGATCCGGCAAGCCTTCCGCCGCTGGCTGATACTAGAGAAGAAGATTATCAGACGATTCTTGCCGAAATCCGCGAACTGCCGGACGGACCGGAGCTGTCACCAACAGCAAATGCAAAATCGTCCACAGCAGCCGCTGAAGAAGTAAAGAAAAAGATCGCCGGGCCGCTGGATACGATGCTGAATGCCGTAGAACTGGCACAGTACGTAGAAAGTGCAAAACAGTTCTACGGAGCCCTCGAAGAGCTCGAAACAGCACTTGGAGCCACCCGTTTCCTGGCAGGAGACTTTGTGACCGAGGCAGACGCAGCGCTTTATGTTACCCTTGTGCGCTTTGACCTCTTATATTCCTGTTACCTCGGACCGGTGAAATACCGTGTGCAGGATCTGAAAAATGTTTCGGATTACTTAAAAGATCTGTACCAGATTCCGGCATTTGCACATCACACAGATTTTGCAGCCATCATCCGCCAGGGAAGAATTGCGGGAGAGGAAGACGGCTTCCGCGCCAGCACACACTACGATCTGGCACTTCCGAAGATTGACTTGGATGCACAGTGGAAGGTTTCGACCGAGCGCGCCTACCTGTCCTCAGACCCGACCCATCCGATCTATCTTGGAAACAACCGCAGATTCGACATCGACCCGACCTGGTACGATCTGGGCGCAGAATCTCCGAAAAAAGAGGAGAAAGAAACGCCGCCGTCCTGCGGATGCTTCTGCGGCTGATCAAATCATAGATAAAAAATAGAAAACACCGTTTCAGAGGCAGATTTCCAAAAGGAAATAAACTTCTGAAACGGTGCTTTTTTCCGACGCACAAACTGCAAAAGGAAGGGCATGAAATCCGCTTATCGTCCGAAATGGAAAAATCCCTTTTTCTCATACGGCTCACTCGTATACGAAACCAGCTCATATCCGATGTCCTTGATCTGCTGTTTCAGATACGGAATATCGAGCGGCGCTTCGCTGATGACAACGGTCTCGCCGTTTTTTGCAGAAGAGTTTACTTTCTTTGGAGAGCAGCTCTTGCGGACTACATCATTCATATGGGATTCGCACATGCCGCACATCATACCATCAATTTTTAAGACTGTTTTAATCATACAATACCTGCTTTCTTCCGGGAATACAGCGAAACGAAAGCGTGCCGGACTGTATTCCTGGAGTTTGATGAAAAATTTGAAATCACATACCCTATCGGGGTATCTAAAATATAGCGCGGATGAAAAGAAATGTCAATAAGCTGATAAAATATGATAATTATTATCATTTAAAAAGGAAAAATACGGTCATGGAAGGGCGATTCGCCGGCAGAACATGGAAACTTGCCGGAATCGCAAAGTTCGTGTTACAATTGGGGCAGCAGAGCAAAACAAGAGAGGAGACAAAAATATGCTCTCACAGATGAATTACCGAAAAGAAACACAGCCCCACGGTGATGAGCTTTTTCCGCTGAGCATTCACGTTTTCGAGACAGACCTGCAGAGTACCGTGCGGGTGTACTGCCACTGGCATGAGGAAGTGGAGCTCTTTTATGCAGTAAAGGGCGAAGCTGTTTTTCATATGGATACCGAGACCTTTCTCCTGCGGGAAGGTGAGACCGCCTTTGTCAATGCAAACCGTCTGCATGAGGTAGAGGGAATCGACGGACAGGAATTTACGTTTCTTGCCGTTGTATTCCAGCCGCGTTTTCTGTCCGGCACATCGCTTGACCGAATCCAGCAGCAGTATATCGAACCAGTGCTGTCCTCCGAGATCCGTTTTCCATCCAAGACAGAGCGGGGGACACGCCTTGCAGAAAAAACGGCACAGGCCATGCAGGAGATCCGAAATCTGCAGGAAAGAAAAGAACCGGGCTGGGAGCTGCTGTTAAAAGCGGAACTTCTGAAAATCTGGCAGGGATATTACAGTGCGGCAGAAAAGAACGGCGGAAAAACGGATGCCTCGACGAATTACCGTGTCAGCAGAATGAAAGAGATCCTCACATACATGAATGCTCATTTCTGTGAGGATCTCGAAATCGCGGAACTGGCGAGCCAGTTTCATATGAGTGAGAGCGCTTTCTGCCGCTTCTTTAAGTCGATTATGCATATTTCCGCCGTGACGTATGTCAATAACCTGCGGATTGCCGAGAGCTGCCGGCTGCTGCTTTCCACCGAGGAGGCGATCAGCAAGATTGCGAGCGACTGCGGATTCCGAAATATCAGCTATTTTAACCGCGTCTTCCAGGAACGCATGCACCAGACGCCGGGGCAGTTCCGCAGTTTATCCGCAGAAAACCGTACTGCGATATAAGATTCGGAACTTATGCAGGCTTCTGCGATCGGAATGCACGCCGCAGGAAGAAAAGTCCGGTCATATCAGCCAGTGCCCAGCCGATCGGAATGGCGATCCAGATTCCGGCAACGCCAAGCGCCGTGGCGGAGAAAAGGTATGCCAGCGCCACACGCATGCCAAGCGAAATGACGGTCAGAACAACCGACATCTCGGCGCGTTTGACAGCGCGGTAATACCCGTACAGCAGAAACAGCCATCCGATGCCGAGATAGAACGAGCCTTCCAGCCGCAGGTACCGTACGCCGATCGCGATGACCTCCATTTCTGATGCTTTCACGAAAATCTGCATCAGCGGATGCGCGAACAGATTGACAAGCAGAGAAATGACGATGGAAAAAGCAGCGCTCAGTGCAAAAGCATCTTTCGTGCCGCGCCGGATCCGCTCGTGATTTCCGGCCCCGTAATTCTGTGCGGTGAAAGTGGAGTAGGCATTTCCGAAATCCTGCACCGGCAGATAGGCAAAGGTATCAATTTTCACCGCGGCCGCAAATGCCGCCATGACCGCCGGACCGAAGCTGTTGACGAGCCCCTGTACCATCAGAATGCCGAAATTCATGACCGACTGCTGAATGCAGGTCATCGAAGAAAGATTCAGAATCTCTTTTAAAATGGAATGGCTGAAACGCCATTCTTTTTTTGACGGCAGCCACATGCGGCAGCGGAGCAGCACATAGAGCAGAATACCGACGGCGGACACATACTGCGCAAGAACCGTAGCGAGCGCCGCGCCTGCGATGCCGAACGGCAGTACAGCGACAAAGAGCAGATCCAGTGCAATGTTCAGCACAGCAGAGACAGCGAGAAAAATCAGCGGCACAGAAGAGTTTCCGAGCGCGCGCAGCATACAGGAAAAGAAATTGTATACGGATGTTGCAATAAGGCCGGCAAAGATAATCAGAAGATACGTCCGCATGCCGGGACGGACTTCATCCGGGACGCGAAGAAACGTAAGGATCGGCTCGATGCCTGCATAAACAGCGAGATTCAGCACGAGCGTAACGGCAAGGATCAGCAGAAACGCGTGGAGAATTGAAAGTTTTAAAGAAGAAAGATCTTTTCGTCCCTGATAAATCGAAAAGAGCGCACCGGCGCCCATCGACAGGCCGAGAAAAATGGAAGTCAGAAACGTCATCAGCGTATAGGAGGAGCCGACGGCGGCGAGCGCATTGCTTCCGAGAACGCGTCCGACGATCAGGGTGTCGGCAATGTTGTAAAACTGCTGCAACAAATTTCCTGCGATCATCGGCAGGGCAAACAGGATAAGAGAGTGGGAGATTTTCCCGCGGGTCAGATCGTAATACATAAAGAAACTTCTTTCCGAACATAATTATTAATATTATAACATAAAAAATCAAAAAATGTCAATTTGCAGGATGAAGTGTACAAAAGTGCAATTGTCAGAAAATTTCGAAAAATCGAAGTTTATAAAATTTTTACAGATTTTGGGACACGTTCTGTAAAAAAACGGAAGATTTTCAGTTGATTTTTTTGGCCTTTTATGTATAATTAGAGTAGAAGAGGCCGGCTGGTCCGGTTTCTTAAAAAGGATACCTTCAAATTTCTGCATTTTGCAGAATGAAGCAGTATTACTATCAAAGGAAAGAGGTTAATTACAAGATGGCACAGATCGATTTAACAAAGTATGGCATCACCGGTACCACAGAAATTGTGTACAACCCTTCTTATGAGCAGTTATTTGAGGAAGAGACAAAACCAGAGCTGGAAGGCTATGAAAAAGGCCGGGAGACAGAGCTTGGTGCAGTTAACGTTATGACCGGTATCTATACAGGCCGTTCACCGAAAGACAAATACATCGTTGTGGACGAGAATTCGAAAGATACTGTATGGTGGACTTCCGATGAGTACAAAAACGATAACCATCCGGCAACCCAGGAAGCATGGGCAGCAGTAAAAGAGATCGCAAAAAAAGAGCTCTCCAACAAAAGACTGTTCGTTGTAGATGCATTCTGCGGTGCAAATAAAGATACCCGTATGGCTATCCGCTTCATCGTTGAGGTAGCTTGGCAGGCACATTTCGTAACTAACATGTTCATCAAACCTACAGCAGAAGAGCTTGAGAACTTCGAGCCGGATTTCGTTGTATACAACGCATCCAAAGCAAAAGTTGAGAATTACAAAGAGCTGGGTCTGAACTCTGAGACAGCAGTAGTATTCAACATCACAAGCCGTGAGCAGGTTATCGTCAACACATGGTACGGCGGAGAGATGAAGAAAGGTATGTTCTCCATGATGAACTACTATCTGCCGCTGAAGGGCATCGCTTCCATGCACTGCTCTGCAAACACAGACCTGAATGGTGAGAACACCGCAATCTTCTTCGGACTTTCCGGAACAGGAAAAACAACTCTTTCCACAGACCCGAAACGTCTTCTGATCGGTGATGATGAGCACGGCTGGGACGACAACGGAGTATTCAACTTCGAGGGCGGCTGCTATGCAAAAGTCATCAACCTGGACAAAGAGTCTGAGCCGGATATCTACAATGCAATCAGACGTGACGCTCTGCTTGAGAATGTTACTGTTGATGCAGAAGGCAAAATTGACTTCAATGATAAGAGCGTAACCGAGAATACTCGTGTATCTTATCCGATCAACCACATTGAGAACATCGTTCGCCCGATTTCTTCTGCACCGGCAGCTAAGAATGTTATCTTCCTGTCCGCAGATGCATTCGGCGTACTTCCGCCAGTATCTATTCTGACACCAGAGCAGACTCAGTACTACTTCCTGTCCGGATTTACTGCAAAACTTGCAGGAACCGAGCGCGGAATTACCGAGCCGACTCCTACCTTCTCTGCATGCTTCGGCCAGGCATTCCTGGAGCTGCACCCAACCAAATATGCAGAAGAGCTTGTTAAGAAAATGGAGAAGAGCGGAGCAAAAGCATACCTGGTTAACACAGGCTGGAACGGAACCGGAAAACGTATCTCCATCCGTGATACCCGTGGAATCATCGATGCAATCTTAAGCGGTGCTATCAACGAAGCTCCGACGAAGACTATTCCGTACTTCAACTTCGAAGTTCCGACTGAACTTCCGGGCGTTGATCCGGCTATCCTGGATCCTCGCGATACCTATGCTGATGCTTCCGAGTGGGAGACCAAAGCACTGGATCTGGCTGAAAGATTCATCAAGAACTTTGCAAAATATGAAGGAAACGCTGCTGGTAAAGCACTTGTTTCCGCCGGCCCGCAGAAATAAATTTTCTGAATTGATCGAAAGGAAGCCCCTGACATGAAAGTGTCAGGGGCTTTCTTTTATGAAAATATCTGGAGAAATAAAATAGTTCCCTGCCCGAAAGTACAGACTGATGGGACAGGAAACTATTTTACAGCACACTCTAAAATAATACAAAAAATTTCAGCACCACAGAGCGTGAATTGTTGCGTCACTGGTTTTCGCCGTACCCTGATACGCCTTCAAAATAGAAAATAAGGCAGATCAGCAGGACAAGAGCAGTTCACGTACCATTTCTGCATCAAAGGTAACAGAGGAAACATGGTTGACTTCTATCTGATATAACGCATTTGCTGCGATATGCTCAGCAGCCTGCTCAAGATCACGAATACCGCTTGTGTTTTCGTGGCAGGAGATTACGGCATCGAGTCCTTCCGGTGTCAGAATGCATTCCTTTTCTTTCATACCGATACGTTTTAACACCTTTGGAAGTGCATAGCGGGAGAAAATGATTTTCTTTTCTTCCGGTGTGTAATCCGGAATTTCAATCACAGCGAAGCGGGACATCAGCGGAGCACTGATCTGGTCCTTGTCGTTTGCGGTTGCAATCGGGTATACACCGACGGTCGGGATCATACATTCGATATAGTTATCGGTAAAACCAAGATTATCAAGAAGGGTCAGCAGAACATCTGCCGGGTTTCCGTTTCCTTTGCCGGAGGCAGCCTTGTCGAGCTCATTGATGATAAAGACGAGATTGGATTCACCAGCCATGGAAAAAGCATCCATGATGATTCCCGGTTTTGCGTTTGCGTAGATGCGGGAACTTCCGGTCAGCTGTTCCGGGTCATTGATTGAACTCATATCGAGTGTTGTCCACGGTAATTTTAAGATACGTGCAACGGCATAAGCAATCTGCGATTTTCCGGTTCCGGCAGGACCGATCAGTAACAGACCATAGGCCGGCAGCGTATGAGTCCGGTTAATCTGAATGATGGTTTCGATAATTCTCTGCTTCACACGTTCCATGCCATATAGTTCTTCATCGAGGATCCGGCGTGCCTCCACTGGATCAATGGCTTCAAAATAGTTGCTTTTCCATTGAATATTCATCATCATGGAGAGGGCGCGCTGTGCGTGGCGACGTTCTTCGGGAGAGACTTCGTGGGAACGGGCAACAGCGAGATTTCGACGCGCCCAAAGGCGGATATTATCCGGCAGCGTTCTTCCGGCACAGTTCATAAAATCAGTAATGGATTGGATGCTGGTGAGTTTCATGCTGTCACCGGTTTCTTCCTGGTCTTCATCTTCGATTTCTTCCTCCGGTGCATTGCTGGCGAGGAGACGTTCAATCATAAACTGTAAAAATCCATCCTCAGCCGAAAGCTTTGCGCCGCCACCGAAAGCGATCTCGCGGATTTTGTAAACTGCATAACCGTCGGATGTTTGTGTACCGGAAAGGCGGACATTGATATGGTTTTCACCGAGCCATTTTAAAAGGCTGACAAAACGGGCATCGATCTGAAGAATGTCGGCAATGAAGGATTCTTCTTCATCTTTAAATTCAAACGAGGTCCGTTTGGATGGGTTTGTGAAAATACCGCAGGGATGATGCGGGAAAGCCTTCTCTTTTGTATCCAGAATTAGGATCGGCTGATCCGGAGAAGTAAACGGTGCGTTTGTGCGGAAAACAGTATACGTACATTCGGAAACTTTTGTTTTTTCCGGGGAATTGCTGAAATCAAAAACGGGCATGACAGAACCTCCTAATAAAAATAAGTGCTTATTGGTACAATAAAAACAGTGTAGCACGAATTAAAAAATCCTGCAATCAATATGCAGAATTTTGTATTTTTATGCTATAAAAATGTTAGGCAGGCGGATATTCGCAATGGAAGCCGGGGACTTACTTGATTCGGTTAAATTTTCGGATGGCGTAAAAAAGCCCTCCGGACAGGATCACGCTGCGGCGGAGGGGAATTATGTCATCAAAGCAAGCTGCCGTAAGAAAGAAGCTCGCAAAACAGAAATCTTTCTTACACTGAAAAAGGAATAACATCAGGAAACAGCATTGGCTTTGTGAAAGTTCGGAAGCTGTACCAGCACGATCGCTGCAAACATCAGAATACAGCCGGAGAGCTCGCGAGCGGAGAGAGCCTGATGAAGGAGAATCCAACCGGCAAGAACAGAAAAAACGGATTCCAGGCTCATAAGCAGAGAAGCTGTGGCAGGATTTAATCCTTTCTGCCCGATGATCTGCAGGGTATAGCCAACACCTGAAGAGAGAATTCCGGCATAGAGAATCGGCATCCAGGCGTGCAGAAGATCGGAGAAGTTTACGGTTTCAAAGAGAACCATACAGACAGCGGACAGGATCGAACAGGTAAAAAACTGAATGCAGGACATTTTGATGCCGCTGACAAGCGGAGAAAAATGATCAATAACCAGAATATGTACGGTAAATCCGAGCGCGCAGGCAAGCACAAGAAAATCGCCCTTCTGCAAAGAGAAGGAGCCGTCTGTCATACAGAGCAGATAGAGACCAGCGACGGCAATAAGAACTGCGAGCCAGACCTTCGGCTGTACACGCTTTCGGAGAAAAAGACCGCAGACCGGAACAAGTACGATATAAAGTGAGGTGATAAAACCGGCCTTTCCGACGGTTGTATACTGGATGCCGACCTGCTGCAGGGTTGAGGCAACAAACAGTGCGATACCACAAAGAATACCGCCTGCCCAGAGCGTTTTTTGCTGTGTAACATTTTCTGACGAAGCATCCGGCGGAAGGGTTCGTTTTTTGCACGAGGAGAAAAAGACAACCGACGGAAGAAGAGTAAGTCCGCCAAGCAGATTACGGGCTGCGTTGAACGTAAAGGGGCCGACATAATCCATGCCGGTCTTCTGTGCGACAAAGGCAGAACCCCAGATCGCAGCGGTCAGAAGCAGAAGCGCTGACTGTCGGTACTTATGAGAAACAGTATTCATAATAGAAAAAACCTCCTGAAATTGATACGATATTCATCATAGCACAAAGAGATGGAAAAAGCGAACGGAAAAATGTCGGAAAAGACGGAAAAATAGCACAAATAATCATAATGACGAAATAGTGCAGATGTTGCGAAAACGGATATGTGAAAAATGAGCAGAATAAAGGGAGTTAAAAAGAGTAAAATGAGCAATTTAACCAACATAAAACAAAAAAAGAACACCAAAAACAAAAAATAGACACTGTTTTTCTAACAGTCTTTGTGTATAATGAATTCATCAAGCAAGAACGAAAACCTTAAGGAGGTAAAAAGTATGAAAAAGCGTAACATGAAAGTCCTTGCACTGTTAATGACAGTGACAATGGCAGGAACGATGCTTGCCGGATGTGGAGACAGCGGAAGCACAAGCACTAGTTCAAGCGGAGGAGCAACAGCATCCTCCAGCGGAACAGCAGATGCATCAAGCGATACCACAGCAGCATCTTCCAGCACAGCAGATGCTTCCAGCGAAGATACCACAGGTTCAGATGATGTGGTAGGCGAGCTTCCAAGAAATGAAACTCTTTACTTCGCAGGACAGCAGTGGGGTACCGTCAATGATTACAACCCAATGTCCGCAAACTCAAACAATGCAATGGTTATAGCACAGGGCGATGCTTCACGTGTACTTGTTTATGAAACTCTTTATATGTGGAATCCACTGGATGCAAAAATGTATCCGCTGCTTGCAGACGGAGATCCGGTATGGAACGACAATCGTACCGAGATCACAGTGAAAATCAAAGCTGACGCAAAATGGAATGACGGCACACCGGTTACTGCAAAAGATGTAGCAGCTACATATCATGCACATGTAGATTACAATTCTTCTACTGGCGCTGAAATGAAGAGCTACATTGCAGATGTTGTTGCACAGGATGACAGTACCGTAGTCTTCAAACTGACAACCGATGACTCCGGCGAAGCAGTTAACCCGGTTCTTGCGGAAAGATATCTGCCGATGCTCTACATCATGCAGGAAAATTATTTAAAGACCGTAGCTGACAGAAACAACAACGATGCTGAAGCAATTAAAATGGATAAGATGGACGATCTGGTAACTTCCGGACCGTACAAAAAATACTTTGACAATGACCAGAACGTAGTTCTGATCCGCGATGATAATTATTGGGGACAGGCAGATTCCATGTGGGGTAAGCTTCCGGTTCCGAAATATATTTCTCACCCGATCTTTAAAGATAACGCAGCAGCTACCACCGCATTCCAGAATGGTGATATTGATGTGGCACAGATATTCATCACAGACCTTCAGAAATTGTGGTTAGAGCAGGATCTTCCGATTTCTACCTATGTTGATGAAGCACCGTATCAGCTGTGTATGACAATGCCTACCCTGTTCTTTAATACAGAAGTAGAAGGACTGGATCAGGTAGCTGTTCGTAAGGCAATCGCTATGGCAGTTGACTACGATCAGGTTATTTCTTCAGCAATGTCCGGACAGTCTCCTACCTTCGCAGATGTTCCGCGTTCTGTCATGAACCCGACCGATGCTGAGCAGGCTATGGTGGATCAGGATGCCTTAAAAGAGTATCAGTGGTCCAATGCCGATGTAGAAGGTGCTAAGAAGCTTCTGGACGATGCCGGAATCGTAGACACCGACGGAGACGGAATCCGTGAGTACAACGGAAAGAACCTTTCCTATAAGGCTGAGTGCCCGACAGGATGGTCTGACTGGAATGCAACCCTTGAAATCGTAGCAGCAGCAGGAAAGAATATTGGTATCAACATTGAGACCTACTTCCCGGAAGCAGCAAACTACAGCACGGATTACAGTACCGGAAACTTCGAAATCACCATGCAGTCCGGCCCTGGTACATCGGTTGCCAACCCGTACATGAGATGCCGTTTCTTCATGAGCTCTGATTACAACGATCTTGAGGTTAACTTCAGTGGTAACTTCGGTCATTATCAGAACGACCGTGTAGATGAAATCCTTGCAGCAATTCCTCATGAGACCGATGATGCAAAACTGAAAGATTACTATACAGAACTTTCCAAGATTATGCTGGAAGATTGCCCGTGTGTACCGCTGATGTACAGACCGCAGGTATTCCACGAAGTAAACGAGTCCGTATGGACCAACTATCCGCAGAAAGACGATGGAACCAATGTTCCTCCGATGGACTGCACCGATGGTTATGGCGTAGCAGCACTGTACAATCTGGAACTGATTGACGGCTGATTTGCCAAACAGAAAGAAAGCACACACTGAATTGTAACAGAGGCGGCCGGAGCCGGGGTGCTCCGGCCGCTTTTACAAAATCAGAAGGAGGGTTCCTCTATGAAAGGAATGAAAAAGTATTATACGCAGAAGATCATGTGGTATCTTTTGACGTTAGTCTTTGCAGTGCTGCTGAACTTCATTCTTCCGCGTCTGATGCCGGGCGATCCGGTTTCAACTATTGCGTCCAAATCGGTAGAAGGTATGACCGATGCGACTGCAATTCAGAAAGTATATGAAGACTATGCAGCGAAATTTGGTATTAACAAACCAATGTATGTCCAGTTTTTTACCTGGGTAAAAAATGCACTTCGCGGTGATTTCGGCATTTCTTTCAGCCAGTATCCGCGTACCGTATCCGATATTATTTCCAGTTCGGTTCTGTGGACCATATGTTTACAGCTTCCGGCCATTATTGTTGGATGGATTCTTGGTAACCTGCTTGGTGCAATTGCAGCTTACATGAAAGGTGTTTTCGACAAGGCAATCCTTCCGGCATTCCTGTTTATCAGTAACGTACCTGCCTTTGGTATGGCAACCGTACTTTTATTTGTTTTCTCACTGAAATTACATATTGCACCTGCAGCAGGCGGCTATGCGAGCAGTATGATTCCGCATATGAGCCTTGCTTTTATGAAATCTGTGCTTTCACATTACCAGTTGCCGTTCTGGTCTATCGTAATCATCACGATCGGCGGCCAGGCTATTGGTATGCGTTCAATGTCAATTTATGAATTGAATGCCGACTATGTAAAATACAGTCGTTTCCTTGGAATCAAGGATCATACGATTGTGAAATATGTGTTCCGTAACGCAATGCTTCCGCAGATCACCGGTCTTGCAATGTCCCTTGGTACCATGATAGGCGGTAACCTGGTAGCTGAGATGGTATTCAGTTATCCGGGACTTGGAACAACGATGCTCTCAGCAGTTACCGGCCAGGATTATCCGCTGCTTTCTGCCTGTACGTTAATCATTACTATCATGGTTCTGCTGGCCAACCTGCTTGTTGAACTTCTGTATGCAGTCATTGACCCACGTGTCAAAGCATCCCAGCAGGATTAGAAAGGAGAATACGCTATGAAAAATACAATCAAACAGATTTTTCATTCAGGAAAATTCGTGACAGGATTTGTAATCTTCTTGGCAATTCTCCTGACTATTATCATCTATCCGCTTGTTGTGGCAAAAGATCCGCTGGCAATGATCGGAAACGGAAACTTTTTCAAACCGGGTACCTATCTTTCGATTCAGGACACCGTAAATTCCGGCAAAACGTATAAGATGAATGTTGATGCAACCGCATCCATCGTTGAAAGCAAACTGACAATGGACAACCGTTCTATGATGGCAGAATGGCTGGAAAAATACGGCGGTGTAGATGCCAGTGAAATCGATGTTACCGATGCAGAAGGTCTGATTGCTCTCTGGGAGGAAAAATATGACCCAAATGCAGAACAGAAAGGCCTTATCGCAGCAAAAAAGAAAAAATATCAGCGTCTTGACAACGAAATCGACGGTATTTTAGAGGATGTTCCAACCATTATTGCCGAGAAAAATGAAGAGACCGGTGAGCTGGAAGAGGTTCAGAGCATCGACAGCAAGCAGTACATCAATGAAAAAGATGTCATTAACCGTCAGAACTTTGTTCTTGGTACAGATAACTTTGGTCGTGATGTTTTGACTGAGCTGATCTCTGCAACAGGTTCATCCCTGAAAATTGGTCTGGTTGCGGGAATCATTGCAACTGTGATCGGACTGTTCCTCGGACTTCTTGCAGGTTACCTTGGAGGTTTTGTGGACAACCTGATTCTGTTCTTTACCAACTTGTTCACCGTTATCCCATCCTTCGTTCTCCTGATCCTCATCTCCTACAGCGTAGGTGAGTCTCAGAGGGGAATCATGATGGTGGCACTCCTGATCGGAATTACCGCATGGCCGTGGACAACACGTTCTGTACGTTCCCAGGTTATTTCTCTTCGAAACCGTGACCATGTAAACCTTTCCAAACTGTCCGGCCACAGCATGCTGCGGATTGTCCTTACCGACATCCTTCCGTACGTTGCATCCTACGTTGTTATGGCCTTCATTCTCCAGATTTCCTCCGGAATTCTGGCAGAGGCACAGCTTTCTATGATCGGACTTGGACCGGCAACCACAAAGACTGCAACACTTGGTCTTATGATGCAATGGGCAACCCAGTACAATGCACACTTAAACGGTGCATGGTGGGCATATTTCCCGGTTATTCTTGTAATCGCACTTATTTCATTCTCTCTTAACCTGATGAACACCGGTCTTGACCAGGTATTCAACCCGCAGTTAAGAGACTAAGGAGGCAGCTATGGGAAAAGTAATGCTGGAAGTAAACAATCTGAAAACGAAATATGTAACTCGTTTTCATGAAGATGTATACGCCGTAGACGGAGTCTCCCTGAAGATTGAGGAGGGAAAATCCCTCGGTGTAGCAGGTGAGTCCGGCTGTGGTAAATCGACGCTGGCACTGTCCCTGATGGGCTATTATTTCGCACCGCTTCACTACATCAGCGGCGATATTATCGTAGATGGAAGAAAAATTTCCGGAATGAAACCAGACGATGTCCGGAAAAATATTCTGGGCAATGAGATCGCCTACATTCCGCAGGCAGCAATGAATGCTCTGAACCCGACACAGAAAATCATCCGATTTGTAGAAGACGTTATTCATGCGCATGATCCGAAAATGCCGAGAAAGGATATTTATGATCTGGCAAAAGAACGTTTTCAGATCTTAGGCCTGCCGGAGGAGGTACTGCAGAAGCATGCGGTTGAGCTTTCCGGAGGTATGAAACAGAGAACCGTTATCGCAATTTCGACCATTCTTTCTCCGAAGGTACTGATCGCCGATGAGCCATCGTCCGCGCTGGATGTAACTTCCCAGAAAATGGTTATTAAAATGATGCGTGATCTGATGGAAAAAGGATTTATCAAATCCATGATCTTCATCACACACGAGCTGCCGCTTCTTTACAACGTAACCGATGATATTATGGTTATGTATGCTGGACAGATTGTAGAAAAAGGTACCGCAAAAGAAATGGTATTCGATCCGCTGCATCCATATTCCAAAGGTCTGATGGGATCGATCATCGTTCCGGAGGAAGGTGTAAGAGAACAGAAGCTGACTGCAATTCCGGGAACTCCGCCAAACCTGAAGCATCCGCCGGAGGGCTGCCGTTTCGCAGACCGCTGTCCTTATGCACAGCCAACCTGCCGCGGTATGAAACCAGAGGTCATCGAACTGCCGAACGGAAGAGAGTACCGCTGCCTGATGTCTGAGAGAAAGGTTCGGGAGGTGTATGCAAATGCGTGATGGTAAAGAATTAAAACCATGCCTCTCCGGAAGAGGCGTAACGAAAGTGTTTGGCTTTGGCGATGCAAAAACGGTCGCTGTAGACCATGTTGATTTCGATTTTCATGAAGGTGAATTTGTTTCTATCGTAGGAGAATCCGGATCCGGAAAAACAACCCTTTCGAAGATGTTGCTCGGGCTGATCAGCGTAACGGAAGGTGAAATTGATTTCCAGGGTAAACCAAGAGACATCTCGAACGGAAAGAAGAAAAAAGAGTACTGGAAGGGAATTCAGGCGATTTTCCAGGATCCGTTTGCTTCCTACAATATGTTTAAACGTGTAGATTCTGTTCTGCTGGATTGCATTAATATGCGCGGTGACAAGAATCTGCCGAAAGAAGAAAAAGAACGTCTGATGACAGAGGCCTGCAGCTTTGTAAACTTAAAATACGCAGAACTGACAAACAAATATCCATTTGAGCTGTCAGGAGGCCAGATGCAGCGACTGATGATTGCACGTATTTTCCTTCTGAAACCAAAGATTCTGCTTGCCGATGAGCCGACGTCTATGATTGATGCCTGCTCACGTGCAACGATCCTGGATATGCTGCTGAAGCTGCGTGATGAGATCAATATGACGATTATCTTCATCACCCACGATATTGGTCTTGCTTACTATGTATCCGATAATGTTTATATTATGGAGCATGGAAAATTTGTGGAATCGGGACCGGCAGAAGAAGTAATTCTTCACCCGACAGCAGCGTATACCAAACGTCTGATCAGCGATGTTCCAAAGATTTATGAACCGTGGGATCTGACAACAGTATAACAATGGTACGAAAGCTGTTTCCCTGGAATCATGCTTTGCGTCATATATGAGTCTTGCGAAAAGAGAGACGGTGCACGGAAAAAAAGTGTACCGTCTTCTCTTTTTGTCAATAATTTTTCTGAAAAAATTGCTTTTTAAAGAAAAAACTGGTAAAATTAGTAAGGTTACAGAACCGAAAAGAAAACTGGGGGATGAAAAATGCGAAACTGGTTTCGCGGACTGAAACTGAACCAAAAATTTACCGTAACAACGTTGATCTTTATTTTTATTCCGCTTTTTGGCATGATGTGCTTTGGGTTTAGGAGTATCAAAAAGAATGCCATAGATCATGGGGTAAATGAAGCAGTAACGGCAATAGATCTTACCTGTGCGGAGGTGAATGCAAAAGCGAATGCCTGCTCAATGGTTGTAGATACGCTGCAGGAGTATGAACCGTTGGAAAAATATCTTCTTCATCTCAGGAGGGGAGAGGAGATCTCGGAGAGCTATTATCAGCAATTTCGAAACAACAGCATCAGCATAATCGATAAAATGCAGGAGGCAATGCCAGATCTGTACCAGATCCATATTTTTGCCATGGCAGATGGTTTTCTGGAGCAGCAGCCGATCCTGTATCAGAAGGAAAAGATGAAAAACTGCGCCTGGTACCGAAGCTATCAGGGCGGTGGACAGTGGTTTTTTGACATACAGGAAAAAAATATTATCTCCGGTACAAAAAAAGAAGGTTCCCATTTGATGACTTATGTACGGGAACTGCGGGATCAAAGCGGAGGAAGGCTTGGCGTGATCGAGGTATCCATGCGTATGGCAGACATATTTCCCGAAATTTATCGATCCGGTGACAGCAGCTGGGCCTGCTTTGTTGATGAAAATTGGAATTTATATGACTGCGGAAAAACAGCGGCAGCCTGCAAATGGCAGTCCTATCGGGGGCTGATTCTGTTCCGGGCAGGAATCCGTGACAGAAAAGAGAGTCAGCAGAGCGCGGTGATTGACCGGAAAAACGTTGCAATTGTGCTTCGGAAAGTCGATAAACTCAATGGAATGTTTGTAACACTGACCAATTTGGATGATGCAACCGGAAACATGATCAAACAGCAGCAGAGAATGCTGCTTGAATTTGCCGGCTTCGGGCTGCTTCTGATTGTGGTGGTCAATCTGATTGTGCGTGGCCTGCTGAAGGAGTTTTATGACGTCCTGTGTGAGATGCGTCAGATTGACAATGGAACAACAAAGATAAAGGTTTGTTACAGCGCAGAAGAGATGCGGGAAATGAGCTATGGTATCAACGGAATGCTGGAGAGAATTCAGAAACAGAACGAGGAAAGCATCAAAAGGGAGGCAGCGCTGAAAGATACGGCAATCCGGGCAATGCAGAACCAGATTAACGCTCATTTTATTTATAATGTTCTGGAATCCATTAAGATGATGGCTGAGATTAATGAAGAGTATACGATTTCCGATGCGGTAACAGCACTTGGTGAAATGCTGCACTACAATATGCGCTGGAATAAATTTCTGGTAACCGTTCAGGATGAGATGAATTATATTCAGAACTATGTGGAACTGATGAATCTGCGGTATGATTTCACAATTACATTATCTGTTCAGATACCGGAAAATTTGTATCGGCAGGATATCCCCAAGATGTCTCTTCAGCCGATTGTGGAAAATGCAATCACACATGGAATTGAGGAGCTGGATGCAGACGCCGTCATTGAAATCAAAGGAATAGAGCATGAAAAGAGCTTTGAGATTGAAATCACAGATTCCGGAATAGGCATGTCAGAAAAGCAGCTTGCAATTCTGAGACGTAAACTAAGAATGCGCCTGAATTCAGATACACAGCCGAAACATGGAATCGGGCTTCGGAATGTACAGGACAGAATCCACATTCAATTTGGAACAGAGTATGGACTGTCAGTTTATACAAAAGAGCATTGCTATACGAAGGTGAGCATTCATCTTCCCATCACGAGGGGGAAATATTCTCCGATGGATCAAGAGGGTGACGAGAAAGAGGAAGAAAAAGAAAATGAATACACTGCTGGTTGTAGAAGATGAAAAATTGATTCGACAGGGAATCGTGGCGATGATCCGGCGAAGCAGCGTGCCGGTGGAGGAGATTCTGGAGTGTCGAAACGGAGAAGAGGCATTGGAGATTTTGAGAAAACAGAGGGTGGACGTCATGTTCACTGATATCCGTATGCCCAAAATGGACGGTCTGACACTGGTCAACAAAATGGAGGAGCTGTCACAGAAACCTGTTGTTATTGTTTTAAGTGGCTATGATGAATTTTCCTATGCGGTTGAAATGATGAAACATGGAGTTCGGGACTATATTTTAAAACCGATCAAGCGGGAGACGATAGAACAGCTTCTGGAAAATCTGGAACGAGAGCTTTCGGAGACCCGGGAAACGGAAGAAGAGGAAGAACGGTGCTTTTTAAATCAGCTCCGTTATCTGATGATGAATGCAGAAATGGCCGAAGAAAAAGAATGGATGGATATGGAAAGCAGGATCCGGCGCCACATCGGAAACGACAGCTTCCGGATCCTGCTGACCAGCAAGGCAAATGGGGAACGGTTTTCGAAATGCAGCGGAATTCTGCTGGAAGGCGTAGAAGGAGGAGTTCTGTATCTTCTGCCGGAACCGGAGGCAGAGCGGATCATGAAAGAAAAAGATGAGAGATTTTGTCTCGGAGTGGGAAAAGAACATCGTTCTGTGATGGAAATTCCAGAGGCATACCAGGAAGCACTGCTGGCCCGGGAAATGGCATTTATACAGAAAAATCCTGTGGAAGAATATCAGAAAAAATGTTTTGAGGAAAAGCCGGAGCTGGCACAGTTTCAGGAAAAATTTATTCTGCAGGTGCCAACGGACCGGGCAGATACTGTGCTGCGAAAAATGCGGAACTGGTATTTTGAGGCGGCGCATCAGAGGGTCTCCCCCTATCAGCTTCTGACAGTGACGGAAGCAATCTGCAAAGAACTGGATCTTTTTTACCGCATGCCGGAAAAACAGGAAAAATGTCCGCGTCCTCTGCAGTACCGTGATGCAGATCTGTTTCTGGATGCGTTTGAAGAATGGATACACGTTTACAGGGAAAGCCTGAAAAGTCAGACAGCCGGAAAAGAAAAAATGGAAGAGGCAATTTCATATATTCGGGAAAATTATGCAAAAGATCTGAATATGGCGATGGTATCTAACCATATTTGCATGAATTATTCGCTGTTTTCAGCAGCGTTTAAAGAACATACCGGTGTGAATTTTGTGAACTATCTGAAGGAGATCCGCATTGCGGAGGCAAAGCGTCTGTTGATTCAAACAGAAGATAAAATTACGGAAATTGCCAAACAGGTTGGATTTGAAAATGATAAGCATTTCATGAAATCATTTAAAACGGCATGCGGCGTATCACCGTCTGAGTTCCGAAAAGATTACAAAATGGTTTCCAACGGAAAGGGAGGACAGGATGAGTAAAGAAAAAGAAACCGGAAAAGAGAAGGGAAGAATCCGCCAGCTGGCGCGGTATTACATTCCATATAAGGGATTGTTTTTTACCGACATGTTTTTTGCAATGCTTGGAGCAGCCATTACACTGGTGATTCCACTGATTGTACGGTATATTACGAGTACGGTTGTGGAAAAGCCGCTGGAGCAGGCAACGGGTGAGATTATCCGCCTAGGTATTCTGATGATTGCTATGGTTCTGGTTGAAATGTACTGTAACTTTTATATTGCCTATTACGGCCATGTGATGGGGGCGCGGATTGAGCATGATATGCGGAACGAGATCTTCGGCCATTATCAGAAGCTTTCGTTTGCTTTTTTCGATAACCAGAAGGTCGGCCATCTGTTGTCACGCATCACAAGCGATCTGTTCGATATCAGTGAGCTTTTACATCATGGGCCGGAGAATATTGTCATTTCGTTTATCAAACTGATCGGCGCGATGATTATTCTGTTTGTGGTAAATCCGATGCTGGCATGTGTGCCGCTTGTGGTTATTGTGGTGATGCTGCTGTTTGCGTTAGTGATGAACAGCCGCATGAAGAGTGCATTCAAGGAAAACCGCCGCAGAATTGCGGATATCAACAGTCAGATCGAGGACAGCCTTTCGGGGATCCGTGTTGTCAAATCGTTTGGAAATGAGACAGAGGAGATGCGAAAGTTCAATGCGGGAAATGACCGTTTTGTCGATTCGAAGAAGGTCAGCTACCGCTATATGGGAATTTACAATTCGGGAATGGGAGCCTTTTCGACGCTGATTACCGTTATTTCGCTGATTGTCGGCGCATTGCTGATGACAGGTGGGAAGCTTGGGGCGGCCGATCTGGTTACCTTTCTTCTGTACATCAACAACTGCACAGATCCGGTGAAAAAGCTGGTGAACTTTACGGAGCAGTTCCAGAATGGTTATTCCGGTTACGAACGTTTCCTGGAAATTATGAGCATCGCACCGGACATCCAGGACAAGCCGGATGCACTGCCACTGAAGAATGTGCAAGGAGAAGTAACCTTTGAAAACGTTTCGTTCCATTATGAGGAGTCGAAGGAGAATGTGTTAAGCAATGTGAATCTGCATGTCCCGGCAGGAGACTATGTGGCGCTGGTGGGCAGCTCCGGCGCCGGAAAGACGACACTCTGTTCTCTGCTTCCGCGTTTTTACGATGTGACAGAAGGAAGGATTCTGCTGGATGGAAAGGATATCCGCGATGTGAAATTGAAGGATCTGCGCGATGAAATCGGTATTGTGCAGCAGGATGTGTACCTGTTTGCGGGAACGATCATCGACAACATCCGCTATGGCAGACCGGATGCGACCGACGAGGAGGTCATCCGCGCAGCGAAAGCGGCCAATGCACATGAATTTATCATGGAGCTGGCGGACGGCTACGACACCGATATCGGCCAGCGCGGCGTAAAACTTTCCGGTGGCCAGAAACAACGGCTTTCCATCGCCCGCGTATTCCTCAAAAACCCGCCGATCCTGATTTTCGACGAGGCAACCTCAGCGCTCGACAACGAAAGCGAAAAAGTCGTCCAGAAATCTTTGGAACTTCTGGCGAAAGACAGGACAACCTTCGTGATTGCGCACCGGCTGTCCACAATCCGGAATGCAAAGCGGATTCTGGTGCTGACGGAGAATGGAATTGCGGAGGAAGGCACACATAAGGAACTGCTCGCGAAAGGCGGGATTTATGCGCATTTGTATGAGATGCAGTTTTGATGAAAATTTCATTAGTATGACAGAAAGGCAGCGGAAGAGAAACCGCTGCCTTTTTTGACACTTTCTTATTTTCTTCATACTCTATAAAGAACAGAAAATGAAAGAGGAACATGGTATGGATTCATCCCGTATGAATCGCGGCTGCTGCGGTGCGAACAATATGCAGAACCGCCGCGCCGCTTCAAACAATATGGAACTGAAGATGGAACCAAGGAATTTCCCGCGGAAAATGCAGCATGTAGATCATATGATACCTGCAATGGCGTACGTTCCGATGCAGCGGTTTGAACAGATCTATGATCTTTCCGCTGCATTAAAAAATGGAACCTTATTCCCGGAACTCTGTAAACCATTCTGTGGAAAGGGAGGAGGAGAGTGCCTATGATGCCGCAGATGCCATCCCGTGAAAAGCTGCTCGCCTGGATTGATCAGGTCAGCTTTGCTGTTGTTGAAATGAACCTTTACCTCGACACCCACCCGGAGGATGAAGATGCACTTGCCTTTTTCCGGGAAAAAGTGGAGCTTCGAAAAGAAGCACTGAAACAGTACGCCGAACAGTACGGCCCGCTCACGATCGATACCGCCAACGACCGCATGAGCCGTTCTTTCGAATGGGTTATGCAGCCATGGCCGTGGGAAGTCAACCGGAAAGGAGGGTGCTGACGGATGTGGAATTATGAAAAACGCCTCGAGTATCCTGTAAACATCACGACACCAAACCCCAAAATCGCCCAAATTATCATGAGTCAGTATGGTGGACCGGATGGAGAGATGGGCGCATCCATGCGGTATCTCTCTCAGCGTTTCACAGCACCGAACCGAATTGTAGCGGGGGTGTTGAATGATGTTGGTACCGAGGAATTAGCTCATCTCGAAATGGTATCCACGATCGTTCATCAGCTTACCTGTAATCTTTCGCTGGAAGAAATTCAGAATTCCGGTTTTGCCAATTACTATGTAGACCACACAACTGGCATTTGGCCGCAGGCGGCCGGCGGAGTCCCGTTTAATTCCTGCGAATTTCAGTCGAAAGGCGATCCGTTAACAGATCTGTTCGAAGATCTCGCTGCAGAACAGAAAGCCCGGTCAACGTACGACAACATCCTTCGCTTGGTAAAAGATCCGGAGGTAGCTGATCCGATTCGTTTCCTGCGGGCACGTGAGGTTGTGCATTTCCAACGTTTTGGTGAAGCACTGCGTTCTGTACAGGACGAATTGAATTCGAAGAACTTTTATGCGTTTAATCCGTCGTTTGATGCAAAGACTTTCTGTGCGGCACCGCAGCCAGGGGCAGGTCAGGGGAATTGCTGCACAAGATAGTAAATTAAAAATCAAAGAACAGCACACCACTGGAAAATCCCATCTGAAAAACAGGTGGGATTTTTTGGGTTTACAGTAAGAAAATCTTATCCAGTCGTAAATCATTATCCCATCATAATATAGAAAAAAGACTTTCAAAAACAGAACAGTCAGAAAGGATGTTCCATGGAAGCAATGAATTATGTAAAGCCCGAACTCATCGTCGTTGCGTTCGTGCTGTATTTTTTCGGTGTTGCTTTGCGGCAGGCACCGGATGCGGACAGCAGGATGGAAAAATCAGTAAGCAGCCCATCCGCCATGGTAAAAAAACTGCAGAAGTGGTGCAACCAGAAATAGAAAAAAGAATACTCAAAGACCCGGTTTTGTGTTATACTGGAAGATAGTTTAAAATGAACAGAAAGAAAAAGAGCTTCAAAAAAGACTCGAAGTGTCAAATGTAAAATACAAAAGAGAAAAAATAAAGGTAATTTTTGCATACAGATTCATCGGGGGGAATTGCGGCTGACAGGAGAGAACAACAGCAGATGAGAAAAAAGGCAGTAAAAAATGCAGGAATGATACGAATTTATCTGAATATGGCATGGAAACTTTTGCAGAAAAACCTGCTTAGCATCGTGATATTTGAGACGGTCTACCGCCTGTTTTCCAGCCAGCTGGTTTCAAGACTCGCCAATGCGGCGATCAACTTTTCCTTAAAACAGCTGGGAACGAGTTATATGACATCGGAAAACTTCAACAAGATCATGCTGCATCCGCTGACCCTTCTGCTGATTTTTGGAATTCTGCTTGTTTTCTTTTTCTGTATGCTGCTTGAAATCTATGCTGTCATGGCGGCTCTGGAGGCCTCCTGGAAACGAAAACGGATTTCCGTTCCTGTCATGATGCTTGCCGGCGGAAGAGGAGCTGCACAGTTTGTGCGTGCCCGCCCGTGGACCTGGTTTTTTTACATGGCAGCGAGCTTCCCGTACCTTTGGCTGCACAGCAGCTACAGCGCCATCCGCAGTATGAAACTGCTTCAGGTTTCCCTGACGAAGATTTTCAATGCCTTCCCGGCATACTGGATCCCGGTGGTGCTGACGATTCTGCTTGTCGCGTTCTCGTTTGTGTTTTCCTACACCATCCCGTTCCGGTGCATGATGACGGAAAAAGAGAAAAATACCCATTTGCGGGTGCGCCAGACACTGGAAAAACGCGTGCTGCGTGAGCTTGGCATCAACGTCTTTTTCCAGGTGCTGATTTTTCTGATTACGTGGGTTTTGTATCTGATTTTCGGAACGGCTGTCGTTGCCTATGCAAAGCTGGTGAAAACGCCGTCTACCGTTGTCAGTACCGTCATCGTCTACGGTGACTGGGTCAAATCGACGATGAGCCTGATCGGCGGAGCGTTCGGCCTTGTCGGAAGCATTACGTATCTGTATCTGATTTTTATTCGTTCCTCCCGAAAGGGCTACCAGAAGAGCCGGACAACGAAAAAGCCGAGCTCGAAGCTGGTACGCACCTTCTGCGGTCCGGTAACGGCGGTGATTCTCACGATCGCCATGCTGGCGGGAGAAACGGTTTATCTTGTATATGCCATGCGCGCAACACGTGCAGAGGCAACGGCTTCCTCCCAGTATATTTCGGTGTCAGCGCACCGGGGCGGAGCCAGAAAAGCACCGGAAAATACGATGAGCGCGATCAAATATGCAGTGGACAGCATGTCGGATTACGCGGAGATCGATGTACAGGAGACGAGTGATGGTGAGATTGTCCTTATGCACGACACAAATCTGAAGCGGACAACCGGTCTGAATGCTAGCATCTGGACCCTGACCTACGATGAAATCAGCCAGCTCGATGCCGGTGTACGATTCAACAAAAAATTCCGCGGCGAGCAGATTCCGAAGCTGGAAGAAGTCATCGCGTACGCGAAAGGAAAAATCAACCTGAATATCGAAGTAAAATACAACGGCCACAACCAGAATATTGTCAAAAAAGTGGTGAAAATCATCGAGGACAATGACTTTGTGGATCAGTGTGTGCTGACTTCCATGAACTACAATTTTCTCAGGCAGGCAAAGAAAATCAATCCGGATATCAAGACCGGGTATACGATGAAAATGTCGTACGGAGGCCTGGAGGATATGGACGCGGCGGACTTCTTTTCTGTAAAATATACGTACATTACAGAAGGCTTCGTAGAGCATGCACACAGTCTTGGTAAAGAAGTCTGTGCCTGGACGCTGAATTATCAGGGAGATATGCAGCGGATGGTCAACTGCGGCGTGGACAACATTATCACGGACGATCCGGAGCTGGTGCGTAAGGTTATCCTCGGAACGACCGACCGAAATCCGGGCTTTGTCAGTCTGCTTGGCTATGCACTGAAATAAATGGAGTAAAACAATGGAGGTGGAAACTTCATGGCAGAGAAAGTAAACATGCCATCCCAGAAGAAAGAAAAGAAGAAAAAGAGGAAGAAAAAACTTCCTTCGGATTTTTATGATTATAACCTGCTTGCCTGCACGATTTTGCTGGCCAGCTTCGGACTGATTATGCTGTACAGCGCGAGCGCCTACGAGGCGGCCAGTACATTCAAAGGAAATGATATGTATTATTTCACGCATCAGGCGGGGCTTTCTGCTATTGTTCTGGTGGGGATTGTGATATTGTCGAAGTTTGTAGATTATCATAGTGTATGGTTCCAGCGGATTGCAGCACTGGTATACTGGGGAAGTCTCCTTCTGATGGCAGCGGTAAGGTTTACGCCGCTTGGTTATGAAGCCTACGGGGCGAGAAGATGGCTCCGGATCGGCAGTGTCAGTCTTCAGCCTGCGGAGATTGGAAAGCTGGGGCTGATTCTGTATTTGCCATACATTATCCTGAAGATGGGAAAAAATATGCGTACCATCCGCGCAAAAGCAATTGTCCTCGGACTTGGCGTGCTGCAGGCGCTGGCTGCGTGGATTCTGACGGACAACCTGAGTACCGCCATTATTCTGGGACTCATCGCCTGCGTCATTTTGTTTCTGGCGGACCCGGAGGTAAAATTTTATGCGCGTGTGATTCCGGGCGCGGCAGTAATTGGCGTTTTTGCGATTATCATTTTAAAAAATAATCTGCAGATCTTTGAAAGAATAGGCGGTGACTTCCGGTCGAACCGTATCTATGAATGGCTTTCCGGAGGCAGCTATCAGATTCTGCAGGGACTTTATGCGATTGGATCCGGTGGATTTCTCGGAAAAGGACTTGGCAACAGTACGCAGAAGATTACAACAATTCCGGAAGCACAGAACGATATGATCTTCTCGATCATCTGCGAGGAGCTTGGAATATTTGGCGCGCTTCTTGTATTGCTGCTGTTTGGCTACCTGCTGTACCGTCTGTTTGTGGTTGCACAGAATGCGCCGGACGCGTATGGAATGCTGATGGTGAGCGGCGTTTTTGCACATATTTCCATTCAGGTTATTCTGAACCTGTGCGTTGTTCTGAAACTGATGCCGGCAACGGGAATTACCCTTCCATTTATCAGTTACGGAGGAACATCGGTGCTCTTTATCCTGACGGAAATCGGCATTGCCCTGTGCGTCTCCCGCTTTATTGTGTTCCAGGATGGAAAGAGCGGAGAAGGAGAGGCACAGGCGGAAGAATAGTAAAAGTAGAAAAATCTATTGACAAATGCCGGAATAACAGATACACTTTTTTCGAAAGAAATACTGGCTGCCGGGTAGAGGCAGGAAGGAGCAGAATAATGTTAGAAAAGATAAAAGAAATTTTAGTAGAACAGCTCAACTGTGATGCAGACAGCATCAACGAAGATACCTCTTTTAAAGATGACCTGGGTGCAGATTCCCTGGATCTCTACGAGATGGTTATGGCATTAGAAGACGAGTATGGAATTGAAATCGACACCGACGAACTGACAGACCTTTCTACCGTCGGCGACTTTATGGAATATTTGAAACAGCACGGCGTAGAGGTCTGAAAAAGAGCATTGCCGCTGGCAAAAGTGGAAGGATGGTGCAGCTCGGAAGAAACGCCGGGCTGTTTTCCATTCTAAATAAATGGTGGAAGGGAACAGACAAAAGGATTGTTCCAGAAAAACCAGAAATCAGGAGAAAAGAAAAATGAGCAATGTAAAAACAAGATTTGCACCGAGCCCGACAGGCCGGATGCATGTAGGAAACCTGCGTACTGCCCTGTATGCGTATCTGATCGCAAAACACGATGACGGAACCTTTATGCTCCGTATCGAGGATACCGACCAGGAGCGTTTCCAGGAAGGCGCACTTGATATCATCTACCGTACCTTAAAAGAGACCGGCCTGGTACACGACGAGGGACCGGACAAAGACGGCGGCTGCGGCCCGTACGTACAGAGCGAGCGTAATGCAGCAGGTCTGTACCTGAAATACGCAAAACAGCTGATAGAGCAGGGTGACGCTTATTACTGCTTCTGTGACGCAGAGCGCCTGAGCCAGTGCAAGCGTAACGTAGGCGGAAAAGAAATCTCGATCTACGACAAACACTGCCTTGGTCTTTCCAAAGAGGAAGTAGAGGCCAATCTGGCAGCTGGCAAACCGTACGTCATCCGTTTCAATATGCCGACCGAAGGAACCACAACCTTCCACGATGAGATCTACGGAGATATCACCGTAAACAACGAGGAGCTGGAAGACCTGATCCTGATCAAATCCGACGGATATCCGACCTACAACTTCGCAAACGTCATCGACGACCATCTGATGGGTGTAACCCACGTTGTCCGCGGTAATGAGTATCTGTCCTCATCCCCGAAATACAACCGTATTTACGAGGCATTCGGCTGGGAAGTTCCGGTTTACGTACACTGTCCGCTGATCACCAACGAGGAGCATCAGAAGCTGTCCAAACGCTGCGGCCATTCTTCTTATGAAGACCTGATCGATCAGGGTTTCTTAAAAGATGCCATTGTCAACTTCGTAGCCCTTCTTGGATGGAGCCCGGAAGGAAACCGCGAGATCTATTCTCTCGAGGAGCTGGTAAAAATCTTCGATTACCACCACATCAGCAAATCTCCGGCCGTTTTCGATATGACAAAACTCCGCTGGATGAACGGCGAGTACATGAAGGCAATGGACGACGAGAAGTTCTATGAGATGGCGCTTCCGTATATCCAGAAGACAGTCCACCGTCCGCTCGATTTTAAGAAAATTGCAGCCATGGTAAAAACAAGAATCGAAGTATTCCCGGATATTGCAGACCTCATCGACTTCTTCGAGGAAGTTCCGGAGTACGACGCTTCGATGTACACTCACAAAAAGATGAAGACAAACGAGGAGACCTCCCTTGCACTTCTTCAGGAAGTAAAACCGCTGCTGGCAGCGCAGGAAGATTTCAGCAATGATGCTCTCTTTGAGATGCTCAGCGCATTCGGAAAAGAAAAAGGATACAAGACCGGTTATATTATGTGGCCGATTCGTACCGCTCTTTCCGGAAAACAGATGACACCGGCCGGCGCAACGGAAATCCTTGAGGTTCTGGGAAAAGAGGAGTCTCTTGCCCGCATCGACAAAGCGATTGAGAAATTATCCAAATGATATATAATGATTCACAGAAAAAAGCGGTGATGCATACCACCGGCCCCATGATGGTCCTTGCCGGACCGGGGTCGGGGAAAACCGCAGTGATTACGGGGCGGACCTGCCAGCTTGTAACGAGCGGCATTTCCGCCTCTCGTATTCTTGTCGTAACATTTACGCGTGCGGCGGCAAAAGAGATGAAGGAGCGGTATTTGAAGGCGATGGGAAAGACGAGTACCCAGGTCACCTTTGGAACGTTCCACGGGGTATTCTACGCGATTCTGCGCCATACGTACCGCATGTCCGGCAACAATATTTTAAGCGAGGAAGAGAAAAAGCGGCTGATGCGCGAGCTGGTCAACCACTATGCCAGAGACCTGGAGGAAGAGGATCTCGAGGAAAATCTGGCGCGCGAAATCAGCACTGTGAAGAACAATCAGATCCCGCTGGAACATTACTATTCCGCCTGTATGCCGCAGGAAAAGTTCCGCGAAATCTATGAGGCGTATGAGAAATGGCGGAAGGAGAACAAAAAACTCGATTTCGACGATCTGATGGTGCAGTGCAAACGTCTCTTTCTGGAGCGGCCGGAGGTCCTCCGCGCCTGGCAGCAGAAATTTCAGTATATCCTGATTGACGAGTTTCAGGACATCAGCCCCGTGCAGTATGAGATTGTGCGGATGCTGGCGCTGCCGGAAAATAACCTCTTTATTGTCGGGGATGACGATCAGTCGATTTATCAGTTCCGCGGGGCCAAGCCGGAGATCATGCTGAATTTTCCGAAAGATTACCCGGGCGCGGCGCAGGTAGTGCTCGATAAAAATTACCGTAGTACGGAATTTATCGTGAAGCGGTCCCAATGCCTGATCCACCACAACAAAAAGCGGTATGAAAAGGCGATTTCCACCAACAACGAGAAAGGCGCTCCGGTTGCAATCCGGGGATATAAGAACCCGCGCGAGGAGATGCGTGCCGTTGCCGAGGAGCTGCGGGAGGCGGAGAAAAACGGCTGTCCGTATGAAGAGATGGCGCTTTTGTTCCGCACGAATCTTGGCTGCCGGACAGCAGTAGAGGAACTGATGGAAGCACAGATCCCGTTCCAGATGCGGGATGCCCTGCCGGATCTCTATGACCACTGGATTGCGAAAGATCTGCTGACGTATCTGAATCTTGCGATGGGAAGCCGGAAGCGCGGCGAGTTTTTAAAGATTGCCAACCGCCCGAACCGTTATCTGTCGCGGGATGCCTTTGAGGAGGCGACTGTTTCGTTCGATGCACTTCTGGAATATTACGAAGAAAAAGACTGGATGTGCCAGCGGATCCGCAAACTGGAGCAGGATATCACGACACTGACGCATTTATCGCCGTTCGGCGCGGTCAATTACATCCGCTATGCGATCGGCTATGAACAGTATGTGAAGGAATATGCTGCATACCGCCATCTGAAAGAGGATGATCTGATTTCCGTTTTGGACGAGCTGCAGGAGGCGGCAAAGAGCCAGAAAAGCATCGAGGGCTGGTTTGCACATATTGAGGAATACCAGCAGAAGATGAAGGAAAAACAGAAGCAGCGCGCAGAGAGTGCGGAAGGAGTTATGGTTTCCACCCTGCACAGCGTCAAGGGACTCGAGTACGACAAGGTCTATCTTCTTGACGTCAACGAGGGCGTAATGCCGTATCAGAAAGCAGTCCTTGCGGAGGCGATCGAGGAGGAGCGGCGGATGTTCTACGTCGGAATGACGCGCGCCCGGAAAGAGCTGACGCTCTGTTATGTGGAGGAACGGTTTGAAAAGAAAGTCGAGCCGTCCCGGTTCCTGGACGAGGTGATCCAGTAAATTTGTACTGTTGTGAAAGATGTTGAAAATAAATTTACTAATTGATAAAATTTTAACAAATAATACATTGACAAAGTTTTAACAATGAAGTATAGTAATACCTGTAAGCGGGAACAATAAGATGACCGCAAAGCGAGGAGGAAAAACATTATGAAAATTTTATTTTACGATACCCAGAGCTACGACAGAGAATCTTTCGACCGAACCAAAGAGCAGTTTCCAGAAATTGAAGTGGAATATTTAAAAACCGGCCTTGCTGCAAGAACCGCTTCCCTGGCAAAGGGCTACGATGCCGTGTGCGCCTTCGTAAACTCCGATGTCGGAACAAAAACCGTAGAAGCACTGCATGAGGCAGGCGTCAAGCTGATCCTGATGCGCTGCGCAGGCTTCAACAACGTAGATTTAAAGACAGCTGCAAAATACGGCATTGATGTACGCCGTGTACCGGGTTACTCCCCGGAGGCTGTAGCTGAGCATGCGATGACACTGGCCATGACGGTAAACCGCCACATGCACAAAGCATATACGAAAGTAAGAGAAAACGACTTCAGCCTGGGCGGACTGATGGGATTTAACTTCTATCAGAAGACCGCCGGAATCGTCGGAACCGGAAAAATCGGTGCGGCTATGGCAAGAATCTGCCGCGGTTTCGGCATGAAAGTCATTGCTTACGATGTATACCAGAATGAATCCTTAAAAGATTTTGTTACGTACGTAACTCTTGATGAACTGCTGGCGCAGAGTGATCTGATCTCCCTGCACTGCCCGCTGATGGACAGCACATACCACATGATCAACCGCGAGAGCATCAAAAAGATGAAAGACGGCGTGATCCTGGTCAATACGTCCCGCGGAGGTCTGGTAAAGACAGACGACCTGATCGAGGGAATCCGTGCAAGAAAATTCTTCGGCGTCGGCCTTGACGTATACGAGGAGGAAACCCCGAACGTATTCGAGGACCGTTCCGATGAGATTCTGGAGCACTCCACCACAGCACGTCTCCTGTCCTTCCCGAACGTTATGATCACTTCACATCAGGGATTCTTCACCGAGGAAGCACTGCGTGCGATTGCAGAGACCACACTGCAGAATGCACTGGATTTCGAGGCAGGAAAAGAGACCCCGAACATTGTCCGTGCATAATGGAAATCCACTAGAAAACAGTTATCTTATAAGAGAACAAGAGACAACCCATTTTCGGCGGGTTGTCTCTTTTAAATTATGAGAAAATAGTGTATGATGGTAGATAGCAGAAAAAACGGCCAGAGGAAAACACTGGCCGGATACAAAAGGAGAGCAGGATTTTATGGACTGTAAAGAAGCAGAAAAATTAATACAGTCATACGTGCAGGGAAATATGCCGGAGAAAGAGATGGAACCGTTTATTTCCCATATCCGGAAATGCCATACATGCCACGAGGAACTGGAGACATATTTTATTGTGAACCGTGCGATGGCATATTTCGAGGATGACGCGCCCGATTCCTACAATCTGACAGGACTTCTGGAACGCGATCTGGAGAAAAAAGAGGAAGAAGCGAGACACCGCCGGTACAAAGATACGTTTTTCCGGGTGCTGATGCTGATTCTCGTTCTGTTTCTGGTGCTCCTGGCTCTGCACTATTTTGAAGTGATAGAATTACCCTGGCTGAAAGGATTATTATGAGTGATAAAATCGTATTACTGGACGGACACAGTATTCTGAACCGGGCTTTTTACGGCGTACCGGATCTGTCCAATGCAGAAGGACTGCACACGAACGCCGTATATGGATTCCTGAATATTCTGTTTAAAATTCTCGATGAGGAGCAGCCGCAGTATCTTGCCGTGGCGTTTGACCTCCATGTACCGACATTCCGCCACAAAATGTATGACCAGTACAAGGGAACGAGAAAGCCGATGCCGCAGGAATTGCGCGAACAGGTCCCGGTGATCCAGGAAGTGCTCGCAGCAATGGACATTGAGATTGTCACAAAAGAGGGCTATGAGGCGGATGATATCTTAGGAACGCTCGGCCGCAAATGCGAGGCGGAAGGGATGGAAGTTACGATCGTATCCGGAGACCGCGACCTGCTGCAGCTTGCAACGGACCACATTCTGATCCGGATTCCAAAGACCGTAAAGCGTGTGACGACGATCGAAAATTACCACACGGCAGAGGTGCTGGAAAAATACAGTCTTCTCCCGAAACAGATTATCGATCTGAAAGCGCTGATGGGCGATACCGCAGACAATATCCCGGGTCTGCCGGGTGTCGGCGAGAAAACCGCGACGAAAATCCTGCTGCAGTACGAGACACTGGAAAATGCGCATGCACATTTCGAGGAGATCAAACCGAACAAGGCAAAAGAAGCGATGCGTGATCATTATGATCTGGCGGAATTAAGCAAAAAACTTGCAACGATTGATACCGATGCGCCGGTGGAGCTCGACCGTGAAAAAGCGGCACTCTCGAATTTTTATACACCAAAAGCGTATGAGATGTTCAAACGTCTGGAGTTTAAGAACCTGCTGGGCCGCTTCGAGGAGACGAATGCAGAACCAGAGGATGCCGTCTTTCTACGCACCGTAACGGATTTTTCCGAGGCGGAAGAACTCTTTGAAACCATCGCGAAGGAGGAGAAGGCAGGAGCCGCTCTTCTGACAGAAGAAACCCCGAAGGACGGACCGATGGCAGATCGGAGCCGTTCACTTGTCGGTATGGCAGTTGCGTATGGAAGCGGAGAGCCGGATGTTGTTTACTTCCCAGCAGAAGGTTTCCTGACCGGAGATTATTTAAAAGAAAAATTGACTGAGCTGCAGAAGCAGATTCCGGTTTTCTGCGTCATGGACGGAAAAGAATTTCTGAAGGATATGCCGGACGCCGATGAAGCCCATCTGTTTGATGCCGGAATTGCCGCGTATTTATTAAATCCATTGAAATCACAGTATTCGTACGATGATATCGTAAAAGAGTACGTACACCGCTATGTGCCGGCAGTGGAAGAGATCTTCGGCGGAAGCAAGATTCCGGCCGCAGGAAAGATGACGCCGGAACAGCAGGAGTCGTATGCAGGTCATCAGGCGTATGCTGTATTTGCCGCACAGGAAAACATGGAAAAGCTGCTGAAGGAGCAGGGCATGTGGGATCTGTACCGGAATGTGGAGATTCCGCTGGTGTTTACGCTCCGTCAGATGGAAGCGGATGGAATCGCCGCAGAAAAAGAAGCACTTTCCGTTTACGGAGCTGAGCTGGCGGAGCGGATCGGAGAGCTGGAGGCACAGATCTACGAGGAGGCCGGCGAGGAGTTCAACATCAATTCCCCGAAGCAGCTCGGCGTGATTCTGTTTGAAAAGCTGCAGCTTCCGGGCGGCAAAAAGACCAAGACGGGTTATTCCACCGCCGCCGATGTGCTCGAAAAGCTCGCACCGGATCACAAACTCGTTGCCGATATTCTGGAGTACCGCCAGCTTGCCAAACTGAAATCGACGTACGCCGACGGTCTGCAGGCCGTGATCGGGAAAGATGGAAGAATCCATTCGACATTTAACCAGACCATCACCGCGACCGGCCGCATCAGCAGTACCGATCCGAATCTGCAGAACATTCCGGTGCGGATGGAGCTTGGCCGTCTGATCCGGAAAGCCTTCGTGCCAAAGCCTGGCTGTGTCTTTCTGGATGCCGACTATTCCCAGATTGAGCTCCGCGTGCTGGCCCATATGTCGGGCGATGAAAACCTGATCGAGGCGTACCGCGAGGCGGAGGATATCCACCGCATGACGGCATCGAAAGTGTTCCATGTGCCGCTTGAAGAGGTAACACCGCTGCAGAGAAGAAATGCGAAGGCGGTCAACTTCGGTATCGTATACGGCATCAGTTCGTTCGGTCTGGGCCAGGATCTCGGCATCAGCCGGAAAGAGGCAGAGGCCTATATCCAGCAGTATTTCGAGACGTATCCGGGTATCCATGAGTTTTTGAACCGCTGCGTAGAGGATGCCAAAGAGAAAGGCTATTCCGTGACGATGTTCGGACGCAGACGGCCGATGCCGGAGCTGAAATCGAGCAACTTTATGCAGCGGTCATTCGGCGAGCGCGTTGCGATGAATGCGCCGATCCAGGGAACGGCGGCGGATATTATTAAAATAGCGATGATCCGCGTGGCGAAGCGGCTGAAAGAGGAGCAGTTAAAGACCAGACTTCTTCTTCAGGTACACGATGAGCTGCTGCTGGAAGTGCCAGAAGACGAGCTCGAAAAGGCAGAACAGATCCTGGAAGAGGAGATGACAGGGGCAGCACATCTGGCTGTCAAACTCGAGATCGATATGCACACAGGAAACAACTGGTACGAGGCGAAATAGTGCACTCATACCAGGAGCGAAAGGATACAAAAGAATGAAAGTTTTTGGAATTACAGGCGGCGTGGGCGCCGGAAAAAGCGAAGTGCTCACGTACCTTGGACAGAATTATGATGCAACGGTGATCCAGGCGGACGAGGCAGGTTACCTTGTGATGCTGCCGGGCGGCGAATGCTATGGAGAGATTGTGAAGCTGTTCGGCAGACAGATCACCACAGAGACCGGCGAACTTGACCGGAAACGGATTGCTGAGATCGTTTTTCGGGACGAAGAAAAGTTAAAAGCCCTGAATGCGATCGTTCATCCGGCGGTAAAACGGTATATCAAAAAAGCCATTGCAGCCGCGGAAAAAGCAGGGACGGAATACGTCTTTGTGGAGGCCGCACTCTTAATCGAAGAAAAATATGATGAAATTTGTGATGAACTGTGGTATATTTATGCGGATGAAGAAGTCCGGAAGGAGCGATTGATCGAAGGACGCGGCTATTCCGAGAAGAAAGTTCGCGAAATCATGGCAAATCAGCTTTCCGAGGATGAATTCAGCAGCCACTGCGATTTTGAAATCGACAACAGCGGTGATTTTGAGGAAACAAAAAAACAGTTAGACCATAGGATGAAAAAATATGAAACTTTGTAGTATTGCAAGTGGTTCGAGCGGAAACTGCATTTTCGCGGGAAGCGAGACCACAAGCCTTCTGATCGATGCGGGCATCAGCGGAAAGCGCGTGGAGGCGGGGCTGGCTGTTCTCGACCGCAGCGCGAAGGAGCTGGACGGCATTCTCGTGACACATGAGCATTCCGATCATATCCAGGGCCTTGGCGTGCTGGCGCGCCGGTACGGTATTCCGATTTACGCAACGGATGGAACAATTCAGGCGATGCAGCAGACGAAGAGCCTTGGAAAGTTTCCGGAGGGGATTTTCCACACGATTCACGCGGATGACACGTTTACACTGGGAGACATCGCCGTACATCCGTTTACGATCTCCCACGATGCGGCAGAGCCGGTCGGCTACCGCATGGAATCCGGCGGGAAATCGATTGCGATTGCGACGGATCTTGGCGTTTACAGCGATTACACGGTTCAGAATCTGACCGGGCTGGATGCCGTTTTGCTAGAGGCAAATCACGACGAGAACATGCTTGCGGTCGGACCGTACCCGTATCCGTTAAAACAGCGGATCGCCGGGGCGAAAGGCCATTTATCGAACCTGGCGGCAGGCCATCTCCTCTGCGAGATTCTGCACGACAATCTGCAGGAAGTGCTGCTCGGCCATCTGAGCAAGGAAAATAATTATGAGGCACTGGCCTTTGAAACTGTGGCCTGCGAGGTCACAACGGGTGATAATCCGTATCACTCGGGTGATTTTCATCTCGCTGTCGCTAAAAGAAGTGAAGTATCACCGTTAATTGAGGTTTAAATATACATTTTTAGAGCTACATACCATGTTTTTCGCAAGGCCGCCATTACCGGTTTTTCCGGGGCTTTGACATAAAACCAGAAAAAGGAGAATGGAAACATGAAGAAGACAATTATCACTGTCGTAGGCAAGGACACCGTGGGCATTATCGCAAAGGTATGTAATTATCTGGCAGAGAACCAGGTAAACATCGAAGACATTTCTCAGACGATTGTGCAGGGATATTTCAACATGATGATGGTAACGGACGTCTCCAAGAGCGAGAAATCCAACGCAGAGCTTGCAAAAGATCTGGAGGAGCTTGGAAGTTCCATCGGCGTTGTCATCCGCTGCCAGCATGAAGATATTTTCAATATGATGCACCGTATCTAAAGCGAAGGAGAAAAACGACATGATAAATCTGTTTGAAGTAAAGGAAACGAACGAGATGATCGAAAAAGAGAATCTGGACGTTCGTACCATTACCCTTGGAATCAGTCTTATGGACTGTATCGACTCCAATCTTGACAAGCTGAACCGCAAAATCTATGACAAAATCACGACGACTGCCAGAAATCTGGTTTCCGTAGGTGAGGAGATCGAGGGCGAGTTCGGTATTCCGATTGTAAACAAGAGAATTTCCGTTACCCCGATTGCCTTAGTCGGCGCAGCAGCCTGCAGAACGCCGGAGGATTTCGTGACGATTGCACAGACTCTGGACCGTGCGGCAAAAGAAGTCGGCGTCAATTTCCTCGGCGGCTATTCCGCTCTGGTAAGCAAAGGTATGACGACAGCAGATGAGCTTCTGATCCGTTCTATCCCGCAGGCACTGGCTGTTACGGATTTTGTCTGCAGTTCCATCAACCTTGGCTCCACCAAAACCGGTATCAACATGGATGCTGTCAAACTGATGGGTGAGATCATCAAGAAGACGGCGGAGGCAAGTAAAGAGAACAACTGCCTTGGATGCGCAAAACTCGTTGTTTTCTGCAATGCACCGGACGACAACCCGTTCATGGCAGGCGCTTTCCACGGCGTAACCGAGGCGGATGCCATCATCAATGTCGGCGTTTCCGGTCCTGGTGTTGTCAAACATGCTCTGGAAAAAGTACGCGGCGAGAACTTTGAGGTACTCTGCGAGACGATCAAGAAGACCGCATTTAAGGTAACGCGTGTCGGCCAGCTCGTTGCACAGGAGGCTTCCAAGCGGCTGAACATTCCGTTTGGTATCATTGACCTTTCCCTGGCACCGACTCCGGCGATCGGAGATTCCGTTGCGGATATCCTTGAGGAGATCGGCCTCGAGCACGCAGGTGCACCGGGAACGACAGCGGCGCTGGCACTTCTGAACGATCAGGTGAAAAAGGGCGGTGTTATGGCATCTTCCTATGTCGGCGGTCTCTCCGGCGCATTCATCCCGGTTTCTGAGGACCAGGGTATGATCAACGCAGTCAACGACGGTGCGTTGACCATCGAGAAGCTGGAAGCTATGACTTGTGTCTGCTCTGTAGGCCTTGACATGATCGCCATCCCGGGAGACACGAAAGCATCGACCATCTCCGGAATCATCGCAGATGAGCTTGCCATCGGTATGGTCAACCAGAAAACAACGGCAGTCCGCCTGATCCCGGTCATCGGAAAAGGCGTGGGTGAGACCGTAGAATTTGGCGGCCTCCTCGGCTATGCACCGATCATGCCGGTCAACAACTTCTCCTGCGAGGCATTCGTCAACCGTACCGGAAGAATCCCGGCACCGATTCATTCGTTTAAAAACTAAAAAGACAGCTGAAAAGCCGGCAGTGATCCTGAATGGAAAGGATCGCTGCCGGCTTTTTTACCATCTGCGCAAATAAAAATAGTAATTTTAAGGAATGTATAGTATGATATATTACATACTGATAATTTTACTTGCAACCCATAAAAAGTGTAAGAAAAAATGAATTATTACGGGGAACTTCAGCGGTAGCAGCCGTTGTTCTATAGCAATTCAATAGATTATTGCACATAATTACACGAATGAAACCACCCTATGCAGTCCGTTGGACGAATTGTTAAAAATCCTTTTGAAATAGCTGATGGTAATTCCGATGCCATCCGTATCTTTTCTTTCCTTAAAAATGCTTTGAGTTTTGACCACATCTTTTCAATCGGATTCAGATCCGGACTATATGGGGGTAAATACAGATAGGTTACTTTTGAGCTGTTCAGTAGCTGTTTCACCGCTTTTACATGATGGGAACGCACATTATCCATAACGATAATGTCTGCTTCTGAAAGCGTCGACAGCAATTTTGTTTTCAGGTATTCTGCAAACCGCTCTGCAGTAGTTCCTTCCTGTATCTGAATGAGGATGGTGTACCGACAGGAATTGATGTAGAACTGGCTACGGAAGCATTCAAAAGAATGGGATATCAGGTGGAGGTTGTCCAGATCAACTGGGAGGAGAAAAAAGAACTGGTGGAGAGCGGCGAGATTGATTGTATCATGGGCTGTTTTTCTATGGAAGGACGTCTTGACGATTACCGCTGGGCAGGGCCATACATAGCAAGCCGTCAGGTGGTTGCTGTAAATGAGAACAGTGATATCTATAAACTGAGTGACCTGGAGGGAAAAAACCTGGCTGTCCAGTCCACAACCAAACCGGAAAGTATCTTTCTGAACCGGACGAATGAGAGAATCCCAAATCTGGGCAATCTGATCAGCCTGGGACACCGGGAGCTGATCTATACGTTTCTGGGGAAAGGATATGTAGATGCGGTTGCCGCACACGAGGAATCTATCGTTCAGTATAGGAAGGATTATGATGCAAGCTTCCGTATCCTGGAAGAGCCTCTGATGATCACCGGAATAGGCGTTGCTTTTGCAAAAGAGGATGACAGGGGAATCTGTGAGCAGATGGGCCAGACACTGGAAGAGATGCGTCTGGATGGCACATCCCTGAAAATCATTGAAAAATACCTGGATGATCCCCAGAAGTATCTGGAGGTGGATGATCTTGGATATTAAGAGAAAGAAAAAAGAAAAACGAATCCAGCTGCTCGGTGGTCTGATAGGAATCTGTGTAGCTGTAGTCTCTCTGTTTTATTTCTTCCACGCAGAAAAAGCAGAAGCAGAGAAAAGAATGGTGGAGATTGTAAACTATGTGAAAGTGCAGTGTTCCACTTACACCCATTATAATGAATCTTCGGAATCCAAAAGTCTCCTCCGTGCCATTGAAAGTGCCAGACAAATGAGTACAAATATTAAAATGGAAACAGAAAACGGCGGGCAGCTAAGAGAGGATTTCCTGAAAGAAAATCTGCAGACTCTCTGGGTGGATGGCATCATTGTGCTGGATAAAGAAGGAAAGACGGACTGTGAATACAGTATGGATGAGTCTCTAACGAATGAGATCACGGAGTATCTGCAAAAAGACATTATTATGGATTTTGCCGGATATGAAGAAAGAAGCTATTCGGAACGGTTTGCCAGGGAAGATGGATCCTATATTGACATTGCAGCCTGTGCCAGAAAAGATGCACCAGGTATCATTGCAATCTATTATTACACATCTCCTGAATTTACCGGAAATTATACTTTGACGATACAGGGGCTTTTAAATGGTTATAGTGTCCAGAAAGATGGAACGATCAGTGTTGCAGACAAAGGGATCGTTGTTGCCAGTAATGGTGAGAGTCTGTTAGGGCAGAATACAGCCGACAATGAAGTTGTTCAGGCAATGAAAAAGCATACAGACAGTCAGCATATTTATCATTTGAAAAATGAAGGAACCGGATGTTATGGAATCATGCTAAAGCAGCGGGATTATTATATTTATGCGTATCTTCCGGATACGGAAGTGTTCCATAATCTTCCACTAAGTGTAGCAGGTGTTATTTTTCTTTATTTCCTGATGTTCAGTATCTTCTGGTTCTGGACATACAGAACCAATCAGGCACATCAGAAACAGGAACAGGAAAAAGATGAAAAATATAAGTCAGAACTTTTGATAGCCGCAAAAAAGGCAGAAGCCGCCAATGAGGCAAAAACAGAGTTTCTTCAGCGGATAAGCCATGATATCCGGACCCCGATCAATGGAATCTGCGGCCTGGTCAATATGGCAGACCATTGTGCAGATGATACGGAGAAACAGACAGAATACAGAACAAAGGTGAAAGAGGCATCCAATTTGTTGCTGGAACTGGTAAATGAAATTCTGGATATGAGTAAGCTGGAGTCAGGTGAAGTGGTTCTGGAAGAAATTCCATTTAATCTGAGCAGTATTTCTAGAGAAGTATTTATTGTGATCGAGCAGATGGCTGCAGAACAGAATATCCGGATCATGTGGGAGAAAAAAGAAATCACACATCGAGATCTTATTGGAAGTCCGGGGTATGTGAAACGTGTGATGATGAATATCCTGTCGAATGCAGTGAAATATAACAGAGAAAACGGACAGATCTATATCAGCTGCATGGAAATTCCATCCGAACAGCCGGAAATGATGACGATGGAAGCAATCACACAGGGAACAGCAGAACACATCATGCATCATGTTATGATCAATTTTATACTCAATGGTGAGATGCGTTTCATGCAGTTTGACTTTACACGGGAAAGAGAAGATTCAAAGGAACCAAAGGTTCCTTTGAAGGAAAGGGGATTATAAATATGAAATTGATAGCAAAAGGAATACCGCAGAAATATATGAGTATGGAGATAATTTGATATGTAAATTGTTCTATCCACAATATCCAACAAAAATTATTGAACATGAGTTTTGCAATGCAACTATGGCATGGAAATTAGGAATAAGAACTCCAAAGGCTCACAGGCTCATCATGGAGGATGAACGAAAAGGTATTATTTATGACCGGATTGTCGGAGAAATACTTTCTGTTAAATTCAACGAATCAAGTGAACGGGTATATGATGAGTGGATGGATGAGTTTGTTGATTTTCATAAACAGTTAATGCAACATAATATAGACGATGTTATATCATATAAAGATTTTTTGAAAATGTTTGCAACAGATGAAGAAACAATTGCTAAAATCAATGCTTTAGCTGATGGTGTGATGGTGATTGCTTTATTCATGGCGATCTCTATTTGGAAAATGTAATGCTTGACCAAAATAATCAATGGGTGCTTATTGACATGATGAATGTATGTAAGGGAACAGAATTGTATGATGTTGCAAGAATTTATTTTTTGCTAAGCTACGATAGCAATATACAAAGAAAATACTTGGAAAAAATGGGATACTCTGTAGAGGATATTATGCCATATTTAGATGTGATTTTAAGAGTTAGAGAGAACGAAATGAGTTGTATCTATTGATGAAAAGCTCCGACCTGGCCGGCGGGGCGAAAGGAGAAGAAGAATATGACAGAACAGAAAACGAACAGGACAGAGGAACAGCTGGAGCAGGAGCTGCGCAAGAGCAAAGGCGGCAAGCTGAGTGGAAAAATTCTCTCGATGCTGGGAGTGGTGATTGCTGTGGCAGGTATCATCCTGGGTGGCAACCTTGTACTGGTTGTCATCGGCGGCGTGATCCTCGGCCTTGGGCAGATGGTACAGGGCAAGTCCAAGGAGCAGAGCGACCGGCAGGCCTTCGATGCCATTGCTCCGGACATCGTGGGAACCGTCTTTGAAAACGTACAGATGAACCCCGATCCTCCCCTCCTGGACGCAAACGACACCAACATTCCCCTGCCCAACCACACCTGTTGCAGCGGCAGTGGGTATATCCGCGGAACATATCGCGGCCTGAATACGGAGCTGTGTACCGTCCGTCTGACGGAAGTCAGTGAGTTTCAGCGGGAGGAGACCGGCATGTGGGAAAAGAACGAGCAGGTGGTCTATACCGGTCAGTGGATGCTAAGTGAGTTGAACCGGGAATTTCCTACATGGCTGACCATCTGGCCGCGGGACAAAATGGATAAGCTATTCCGTTCCAAAACCATCGAAACAGGGAATGAGGACTTTGACAAACGATTCAATCTGAGCAGCGATGATGAAGAGGTGGCACTCCGTATTCTGTCCCCCGACCGGATGGAGCGGATTCTGGCGCTGGCAGGTTCTTCCATCGGTAAATTCGCCGTGAATCTCAAACCGGACGGCAGACTGTATATTGCTGTTCACAGTGGACACGGTTTCTTTGATGTTGGCAAGGGCCGTGAAAATCCGGCACAGCTGCGAGAACGCTTTGCCCGTGAACTGCGGTGGTTTACGGATATGATCGAAGTATTCTGCGGCGAATAACCGAATATCCATAATCGCTGTGATTATGGATGCGGCTTCTATAGCAAACCTCTTAAATAATGCAGTCCCTTTACAGCGGTGATAAAATATAGTGTAGGAGATGATAGTATGCTACACAATGAAGGAGATTGTCGAAACGCTTTATTTACCTGTAGGCGATGAAGCCGTCAGGCGTTTTCTGATAAAGCAAGGTTATACTTATAAGAAAAAATCTTTGCACGCAAAAGAACAGGATCGTCCCCGATGTGCAGAGAAAACGCAGTCAATGGATAGAAACTATATCTGGTGCAAATGCAGAACATCAAATATATCTCGATGAAAGCGGTATTAATACAAACCTCACAAGACACTATGCACATGCAGTACATGGGAAACGTGCCATGGATGCTATCCCGATCAACACGCCTGCTGGAACAACTGTTTTGTCATCCATCCGGCTTAACGGAAGTCTGGTATATACTACGTGCCAAGGTGGAACAACTGCACAGCGATTTCGTGAATATATGGGAAAACAATTGATACCGAGCCTTGAGAAAGACGATGTTGTAATCATGGAAAACATGCGTTCTCATCATGCCAAAATAGTGACGGAGCTTTTAGACAAGGCGGGGATCTCCTATCTATATTTGCCACCATACAGTCCAGATTTGAACCTTATTGAAAAAATGTGGTCAAAAATGAAATCCTTTCTCCGAAAGAGGAAAGTCCGTGTTGCTGCTGAACTACCTGAGGCTGTAAAAGCGGCCTTGGAAACAATAAGCACGAATGATTGCAAAGGGTGGTTCCACGCATCTGGAATTTGCGTTAATTAAGAGGATAGCTATAATTATGGCACAAATAGAAACTGATAAAAAGGTACTCAGTTTTCACCGTTTACGATATAAGCAGATGCTGATGCTGGAAAAAAGCTGGTTCTATAACAGAACCAGCTTTTTTGTGTATTCATGGACGAACGGTGTCCCTGTTTTGTGAGAACGGACAGTCTCGTAAAAAAGAGAGGCTTGTATATCGCTCTCAAAGGCGGCAAGTGCATCGCCGGTAAGAAGCCGCGGGGCGTCGGCTGCCTTGGCAATGAGCGGCAGAGAAGAACGTCTTCTAATCTCTTTTAACAATGCACCGGCACTTTTTCGGAAACCGAGAACACGGTTATAGCCGGCCGGGTACAATGTTTTCTGGTTCAGAAGCAGATGCATCAGGGCGCGGCTGATGCGGGTATACGTCATTTCCTTTGTTTTAAGCTGCAGGGCGAACTCCGAGAATGAGGAGCATGCGTGGCGCTGGCGGAGGATGCGATTGGCAAGATCCGGCGAGAGGTCGAGACAGGAGGAGAGAGATTCCTTCGTCTCCGTGAGGAGCCGTGCGGCGAGGAGCAGGCTGAAATCATCGGCGGTCAACAGTCCATGAGATGCGACGGCATTCTGAAAAGCGTGAAAGACCGCTTCTGGCATGCAGGAGGCGAGCGCGGACAGTTCCAGATCCTTATGCGGATTGGAAAAAAGAAGATTCCGCATTGCTGTAGCAGAAGGGAGTGCATGTGTGAAAAGCGCTCCTTCGTGGTAGCCGCTGCCCTCCCGGCGGATCGTTACCGGCCGAATGCGGCTTTGTGACAGCAGAAGTGCCTGGACATATTCAATGCCTAAAATATTGTTTGGTTCTTTTAAAAAGGTATCAAGTTCTTCTTTTGAAAGCGAAGAGAAGGAAGCGCTGTCAGAAAAATAAGCGGAAAGTGCCTGTGCGCGCGCCGTCGGGAAGGAAAGTCCGTTTCGAAGCAGACCGGAGAGCAGCTCACGGTATTCCTCCGGCTCGTGGAGCAGAACATCAGCGAGTTCCAGAAACGGCGCCGTGTCTCCATATTCACTGCCAAAGCAGAGAAAATCGACACAGCCAAGCGCAGTAAGAAGCGATACCGCCCCGCGTGCGAAATGCTGTGCACTGCCGAGTGCAAAGTGACACGGAAGCTGTAAGATAAGGTCCGCGCCGCCAAGAAGCGCCAGCTCTGCACGGTTATGTTGGTCAAGAATCGCAGGTGCGCCGCGCTGGACGAAATCGCCGCTCATAATCACGACAAGATAGTCCGCCCCGGTCAGTTCCCTGGCTTTTGCCAGCTGATAAGCATGGCCGTTATGAAAAGGATTATATTCTGCAATGACTGCGGTAATGGTCATAAAACGTACCTTCTTTCGAAAAAAATAGCACGATTCCAAACAGAGAGGAACCGCGGATCACATAGCCCTATCGTAACAAAAACAGAAAAGGAATGCAAGAATTCCTCCGTTTTGGATTTTTTGTCCAGTTGTTTTGAATTTTATACTTGCGAAAGGGCAAAAAGCGTACTACAATGAGAATATCGAGTAAATTTATCGAAAGGAGTCAAAAGATCATGGGATTTATTGACACAATTAAAGCAAGAGCAAAAGCAGACAAAAAAACAATTGTACTGCCAGAGTCAGAAGACAGAAGAACATATGAGGCTGCTGCACAGATCCTGAAAGAGGACCTTGCAAATCTGATCATCATCGGAAGCGAAGAGGCAGTAAAGAAAGGCAGCGAGGGACTGGATGTCTCCAAAGCTACTATTGTAGATCCAGAGAAAAACGAGAAAACACAGGCTTATGTAGATAAGCTGGTAGAGCTTCGTGCAAAGAAAGGCATGACTCCGGAGAAAGCAAGAGAGACCATCCTGAATGACTATACATATTATGGCGTTATGATGGTTAAAATGGGAGATGCAGACGGACTTGTTTCCGGTGCCTGCCATTCTACCGCAAACACCTTACGTCCATGCCTGCAGATCTTAAAGACCAAACCAGGCACAAAACTCGTATCCGCATTCTTCCTGATGGTAGTTCCGGACTGCGAGTACGGCGATGACGGTGTATTCGTATTCGGTGACTGTGGTCTGAACCAGAACCCGAATCCGGAAGAGCTGGCTGCAATCGCAGAGTCTTCCGCAGAGTCCTACCGCATGCTGACCGGAAACGAGCCAAGAGTTGCTATGCTTTCCCACTCCTCCAAAGGAAGTGCAAAACATGCTGATGTAGACAAAGTTGTTGAGGCTACCAGAATTGCAAAAGAAGCAAACCCGGATCTCGCTCTCGACGGCGAGCTGCAGCTTGATGCAGCAATCGTTCCGAGCGTAGGTGCATCCAAAGCTCCGGACAGCAAAGTAGCAGGAAAAGCAAACGTTCTGATCTTCCCGGATCTGGATGCCGGAAACATCGGATACAAACTGGTACAGAGACTGGCAAAAGCAGAAGCATACGGCCCGATGACGCAGGGTATCGCAGCTCCGGTCAACGATCTGTCCCGCGGATGCTCCGCAGAGGATATCGTTGGTGTTGTAGCAATCACTGCTGTACAGTGCCAGGCACAGTAAGCACGAAATAAAACCAATTACAAGCGGTTTTCTGGCCGGCTGCGGAGAACAGGCCGGCCAGAAGTTTTAATAAGAATTTTAAAATAGGAGAATTTAGAAATGAACGTATTAGTAGTAAACTGCGGAAGTTCCTCTCTGAAATTCCAGCTGATCAATTACGATAACCGTGACGTCCTGGCAAAAGGACTCTGTGAGAGAATCGGTATCGACGGACGCCTCGTTTATGAGCCAAAGAACGGCGAAAAAGAGGTAACAGAAGCAGCAATGCCGACACACGTAGAGGCAATCCAGATGGTTCTGGACGCTCTGGTAAACGAGAAGAGCGGCGTCATCAAGAGCCTGGAAGAAGTAGATGCCATCGGACACCGCGTTCTGCACGGCGGAATGAAGATCACAAACTCTGTTATCATCGATGACGAAGTAATCAAAGTTATCGAGGAGTGCGCTGACCTTGGTCCTCTGCACAATCCGGCAAACCTGATGGGAATCAATGCCTGCATGAAACTGATGCCGGGCGTTCCGAACGTAGCAGTATTTGATACCGCATTTCATCAGACCATGCCTCCGAAAGCATATATGTACGGTATTCCGAAAGAGTACTATGAGAAATACGCAATCCGTAAATACGGCTTCCACGGAACTTCTCATAAATTCGTATCCAAGAGAACCGCAGAGTTCCTTGGCAAAGACTACAACGATCTGAAGATCATCGTATGCCATATGGGAAATGGTGCTTCCCTTTCCGCTGTAAAGAACGGCAAATGTGTAGATACCTCCATGGGCCTTACCCCGCTTGAAGGTGTGATCATGGGAACCCGTTCCGGAGATATCGATCCGGCTTTTGTTGAGTATCTGTGCAACAAAGAGAACCTGACCGTATCCGAGGTTCTGAACATTCTGAACAAGAAATCCGGTATGCTCGGCATGACCGGCATCTCCAGCGATTACCGTGATGTATCTGCAGCAGCAGAGGCAGGCAATCAGGATGCCATCAACTGTCTGGAAGCATACGCTTACCGCATTATCAAATACATCGGTTCCTACATCGCAGCTATGGGCGGCGTAGATGTGATCACCTTCACCGCAGGCCTTGGAGAGAACGCTATTCCGCTTCGTGAGACCATCTGCAAAGCATTTGAGTTCATGGGTCTGGAATTCGATTCTGAGGCAAATAACTGCCGCGGCGTTGAGAAGATCATCACCAAAGAAGGCTCCAAGATTACAGCATGCGTGATCCCGACCAACGAGGAAATCGCAATCTGCGAGGAGACCGTAGAGTTAGTAAAAGGAAAATAAAAAATAATTCAAAAAGCAGTTGACAATTCTTACCTTCCCGGGTATAATTGGTAAAGTGTGATTAGGAGAACAATATGAAAATCAGTCTGACCAAGTTATTTGTGCAGGACGGAAAGTCCGAAAAGTATGAAATTCCGCTTACATCCGAAACTTTTTCGATCGGCGGACAGGACTATCGGGTAATCGAAAAACATCCTGTTATCCTTGGCCTTACGCATGAAGGCAATCGTGTGATCACGATCACCGGCAGCGCAGACCTTACAATGGAGATTCCATGTGCAAGATGCCTGACACCGGTAGCGACTCCATTCCAGCTCGAGTTCGATCTGCAGATTGATCTGAATCTGTCAGAGGAAGAACGCGAGGAAAAAGAAGAGGACTCTTCGTTTGTGGAGGGAGACGAGCTCGATGTGGAAGAACTGGTTCGTAATGAACTCATAGTCCAATGGCCGATTCGAGTGCTGTGTAAAGATGACTGTAAAGGAATCTGCAGCCGTTGTGGTGCGAATCTGAATATTCAGACCTGTGATTGTGATACCACAGGGCTAGACCCCCGAATGGCTGCAATCAAAGATATATTCAGCAAATTTAAGGAGGTGTAACTATGTCCATTTGTCCTAAGAATAAATCTTCCAAAGCAAGACGCGATAAGAGAAGAGCAAACTGGAAAATGTCTGCTCCGAACCTTGTAAAATGCAGCAAATGTGGTGCTCTTATGATGCCGCACAGAGTTTGCAAAGCTTGTGGTTCTTACAACAAAAAAGAAGTCGTTGCAATGGACTAATATTCATAAATCGGAATCAGTTCCGATGTGCAATGCAGCAAAAGGCTCCCGTCACCGGGGGCTTTTTTGTTGTCTCTACGGGTTGTCTGGAAGCGTCATATAAAAGATTTGACGTGGTGTGTCGTGATGTGCTATAATGGTCTCGGTGAGAATTGAAACAATATTGCAATATTTTTGTAACAATTATAAAAAAGGAGTGCAAAGCATATGAAGAATAGACGAATCATATTTCTGGCAGCATGCATGTGCAGTGTAGTATTCCTCTCAGGATGTTCCACAGACAGTCTGATGGATAAAATGATGGGAACTGAGACGACGGTTTCGTCTTCGGCCAGTGTAGATATTTCAAAAGAGGACAGCGATGCTGTTCATGTAGATGCCAATCTGGAAAAGCCGGTTTTTTCGGTAAATCCGGTGGAGAGCCTGCAGATTCCCGTTGGAAATACATCTGGAAAGCTGACTTGTGAGGCAGGAATAACGGGAGAAGGCACAGTAACATATCAGTGGTATAAGAACAACGTAAATTCCAACGGCGGAGGAACGCCGATTGAAGGCGCAACAGAAGTGACATACCAGGTCGATACTTCGGCGGAGGGCAAAGATTACTATTACGTTGTGGCAACAAACACGGTTGGAAATACTGTTTCCATGGCGACGAGTACGGTAACAGAAGTTACGGTAATTCCGGCAGGGAAATGGGTTCAGAATGAAAACGGATGGCAGTATCAGAATAATGATGGAAGCTATGCAACCAATACCTGGCAGAATATCGACGGCTACTGGTACGTGTTTGATGAAAATTCATACATGGTGACAGGATGGTACTGGAGCGGAGAAGAATGGTATTATCTGGCGGACAACGGTCAGATGCAGACCGGCTGGTTCACGCAGGATGGTGAGGAATATTATCTGGATCCGGATACCGGTGTCATGGCACGGAATACAACCATAGACGGTCATGAGATGAATTCGAGCGGAGTCAAGGTTTCTTAAGAAAAATAAGACAAAACAGAGCGGGTGGATTTTGGAAAGATAAATCCACCCGCTTTTTTGGAATACAGGAGAAAGCGCGGATGGGCATTTGTGCTTGATTTTTGCAAAGGAGTTTAGTATAGTTAATACAGCACTTGCATGAGTGCTTTTAGAGCGTGGTTGAAAACGGTTTTTTGAAAGAAAAAGAGTTTTCAAACGCGCTTTAGAAAAGAGAAAAGAGGAAAAAACATGAGTGACTTAGTCAGAGTTGCAGTGGACGCGATGGGCGGCGATTATGCGCCTGCGGAGCCGGTAAAAGGCGCCGTTGAGGCCGTAAACGCAGATGAACGTGTCAAAGTACAGCTGGTCGGCCAGGTGGATGTCATCGAAAAAGAACTGCAGAAATATACGTACCCGAAGGAGCGGGTTGAGATCGTTCCGGCAACCGAGATCATTGAGACGGGAGAGCCGCCGGTCAATGCGATCCGCCACAAAAAAGATTCTTCGATCGTTGTCGGCATGAAAAAAGTGCGCTACGGAGAGGCAGACGCGTTTGTCTCATCAGGAAGCACCGGAGCAGTCCTGGTCGGCGGACAGACGATCGTAGGACGCATCAAGGGCGTAGAGCGCCCGCCGCTGGCTCCGCTGATCCCGACGAAAGACGGTGTATCCCTTCTGATCGACTGCGGTGCGAATGTTGATGCAAGACCGTCCCATCTGGTGCAGTTTGCCATGATGGGTTCCGTCTATATGGAACACGTTGTCGGCATTAAAAATCCGCGTGTGGGAATCGTGAATATCGGTGTGGAAGAAGAAAAAGGAAACGCGCTCGTCAAAGAGACGTATCCGCTTCTGAAAGAAAACCCGTATATCAACTTTGTCGGCAGTATCGAAGCAAGAGAAATTCCAAACGGAGCCGCAGACGTTGTTGTCTGTGAGGCGTTTGTCGGAAACGTTATCTTAAAGCTGTATGAGGGCGTCGGCGCGACCCTGATTTCCAAGGTAAAACAGGGCATGATGACATCTCTGCGCAGTAAAATCGGAGCCCTTCTTGTGAAACCGGCGCTGAAAGAGACACTGAAGTCTTTTGATGCCAGTGAGTACGGCGGAGCACCGCTGCTTGGCTTAAAAGGACTCGTTGTAAAAACGCACGGAAGCTCAAAAGCCAACGAATTTAAAAATTCCATTCTCCAGTGCATTTCATTTAGCGAGGAGAAGATTCCGCAGAAAGTGCAGGAGCATCTGGCAGACTATAAGAGCAGCAGGGAGGCAGCGAAAGATGGAGTTTGAAAAATTACAGGAGATCATTGCGGATGTATTAAACGTAGATCCGAATGAAGTAACCATGGAGACAACCTTTGCAGATGATCTGGGAGCGGATTCCCTGGATGTATTTCAGATTGTGATGGGAATTGAAGAAGAATTTGATATCCAGATCGAAGCAGAAGAAGCAGAGCACATCGTATCGGTTGAGGATGCGGTGGAAGCGATCAAAAAGAAACTGGCAGAATAATAGAAAATGGCGAAGGGGCTGTTTGCTACAGGACAGCCCCTTTGTTACCGTCCGCAGAACACCTGCAAACGGTAACTATGAGGAAGGACAGGCTTAAAACAGGTTATGAATAATATTGATAAACTCGTGGATTTGGAAAAGAAGATCCAGTATAAATTTCAGAATTTCGGACTGCTGGAGATGGCGATGCGCCATTCTTCCTACGCAAATGAGCACCATATGGAGCGCCTGGAGTGCAACGAGCGTCTGGAGTTCTTAGGAGATGCCGTGCTGGAAGTTGTATCCAGCGAATTTTTATACAAGACATTCCCGCGTCTCCCGGAGGGCGAGATGACGAAAAAACGCGCCAGCCTCGTCTGTGAACCGGCACTGGCATTCTGTGCCCGTGAGATTGACCTTGGCAGCTTTCTGCTCCTTGGAAAGGGCGAGGAGGCAACCGGCGGCCGTCACCGCGATTCCATCGTTTCGGATGCTATGGAGGCAACGATCGGTGCGATTTTCCTGGACGGCGGCTTTGAACCGGCAAAAACGTTCGTTCTGAACTATATCTTAAACGATATCGAACACAAACAGCTTTTCTACGACAGCAAAACGATTCTGCAGGAGCTGATCCAGGGTGAGACGGATGAAGAGATTGTTTACACCATCTTAAAAGAAGAGGGACCGGATCACGACAAGAGCTTCTGGGCACAGGTCAGCGTCGGAAAGAAAGCGCTCGGTACCGGAAAGGGCAGAACGAAAAAAGCGGCAGAACAGGCAGCGGCATACGATGCAATTCTTGCCAGAAAAAAAGCGTAGGTGAATTATGTATCTCAAATCCATTGAAATGCAGGGATTTAAGTCGTTTGCCAACAAAACCATTCTGCAGTTCCACGACGGTATTACCGGCGTTGTAGGGCCGAACGGCAGTGGAAAGAGCAATGTTGGCGATGCGGTGCGCTGGGTGCTCGGCGAACAGAGCGCCAAGCAGCTCCGCGGCGGAAATATGCAGGATGTTATTTTCTCCGGAACCGAGACGAGAAAGCCGCTCGGCTACGCGTCGGTTGCAATTACACTTGACAATTCCGACCACAAGCTGAATGTCGATTTCGAGGAAGTCACGGTGACGAGACGGCTCTACCGCTCCGGTGAGAGCGAGTATCTGATGAATGGTGCATCGTGCCGGTTAAAGGACATCAACGAGCTGTTCTACGATACCGGTATCGGAAAAGAAGGCTATTCCATCATCGGACAGGGTCAGATTGATAAGATCTTAAGCGGTAAGCCGGAAGAGCGCCGGGAGCTGTTTGACGAGGCGGCAGGAATTGTCAAATTCAAGAGAAGGAAGGCCGTGACCGAAAAGAAGCTGGCGGAAGAGCAGCAGAATCTGGTGCGCGTCAACGACATTCTCTCGGAACTGACAAGGCAGTTAGAGCCGCTGGAACGCCAGTCTGAGACGGCAAAGATTTATTTAAAGAAGAAAGAGGAATTAAAGCTCCTCGATATCAATATGTTTCTGCTCGAGATGGAGCGCATCCGGAACGATCTCGCGAAAGTAGAAGACCGGTACCGGATTACAGAAGAGCAGTTAAAGAGCACGAAAGAGGCTTTTGAGCATACGAAACAGGAGTATGAAAAGCTGGAACAGGAGCAGGAAAAACTGGACCAGACGATTCTTTCTGCGCGCGATCAGGCGGGGGAGAATGCACTGAAACGCCAGCAGCTCGAAAACCAGATCGAGGTGTTGAACGAGCAGATTCATGCATCGGAGAGGAACAGCGACACATTAAGAGAACGTCTGGAGGCGATCCGCGCGGAGAGCCGCACAAAGACGGCAGAAAAAAATACATATCAGGCAGAAAAGGACGGGCTTCATGAAGCACTTCTTGCGTCAGAGACGGAAAAGAGTGAGAAAGAGGCCGCTCTCTCGGAATGCCAGGAGCAGATCCAGGCAGTCGAGCTGCAGAGTGAACAGGATAAGAGCGAAGTCATCGGCCTTCTGAACCAGCGGGGTTCCACGAAGGGAAAAATGCAGCGCTACGATGCGATGCTCGAGCAGATCGGCATCCGAAAGGCAGAATTAAGCCAGAGGGTGCTGCATTTAAAGACGAGCGAGTCCGAACAGAACGGGCAGATGGAAGAACTGCAGAACGCGTTTGAAGCGCTCGAAGAGACGGTAAGCAGCCTGAAACAGCAGTACCAGGAGGCAGATCAGAAGATTACCGCGCTGACGGCGGATCTCTCGAACCAGACGAAAGAGATGGAAGCCGGCCAGACCAATTACCACAGAGAAGCGTCAAGGCTCGAATCCTTAAAGAACATCACCGAGCGGTACGACGGCTATGGAAACAGTATTCGGAAGGTCATGGAGCAGAAAGACCGGAATCCCGGCATCCACGGCGTTGTGGCGGATCTTCTGCAGGCGGAGAAAAAGTACGAGACGGCGATCGAGACCGCACTTGGCGGCAGCATTCAGAATATTGTCACCGACAATGAGGCGACGGCGAAATACCTGATTGAATACCTGAAACGGGGCCATTTCGGCCGTGCGACGTTCCTTCCGCTCACCAGTATGCGCGGGAAAAAAACGCAGGTGAATGAGGATGCGGCAAGAGAAACCGGTGTGCTTGGTGTGGCAAATGCACTTGTTTCGTACGACCCGGTGTATGAGGGCCTTGTGGCACAGCTGCTTGGAAGAACGCTGGTGGTCGACACGATCGACCATGCCATTGTGATTCAGCGGAAATACCGTCAGACGCTCCGCATGGTAACCCTCGAGGGCGAGCTCTTGAGCCCGGGCGGTTCCATGACAGGAGGTTCGTTCCGGAACAACAGCAACCTGCTCGGAAGACGGCGTGAGATTGAGGAACTCGAAAAGAGCGTACAGGGTCTTGCGAAGGAACTGCGGGAAATCCAGCAGGAACTTGAAGAGAAGAAAAATAAGCGGAATGAAATCCGTGATCTCCGCACCGAGCTGAATGAAAAACTGCAGCGGCAGTACATCGAGCAGAATACGGTGCGCCTGAATCTGGAAAAAGCGCGCGAGAAAAAGACGGAAATCCGTCTGGATTTTGAAGCGCTTCAGAAGGAGAGTCTCGAGATTGAAAATCAGATCGCCGAGATTGAGCGGAACCGGAAAGTCATCGGTCAGGAAATGCAGGAATCGGTGGAGCGGGAAAGCACGCTGCAGGAGAATATCCAGAAGGCGCAGGAGGCGCTTACAGGGCTTCGCCGCCGGGAAGCAGAATATACGAAGGATCTTGAAGAAATCCGGTTAAATTACGCAAATCTGTCCCAGAAGGATGGATTCCTTGCCCAGAACATCCGCCGTCTTGAGGAAGAGACGGGAAAACTGGAAGCGGAAAGCCGCACCATGCTGGAAAAAGCGGCGGAGGAAAAAGACGATGTCAAAAGGAAACAGCAGGACATCGTGGAGATCCAGAAGACGATTGCAGCAGCAGTGCAGGCAAAAGAAGAGGAAGACCGCCGGATTGTGGAACTGCAGGAGAAAAAAGAAGCATTAAGCGCAGATCACAAAGAATTTTTCGAGAAGCGGGATCAGCTCTCCGACCAGATTTCCCTGATGGACAAAGAGTGCTTCCGTCTGAACAGCCAGAAAGAAAAGCTGGAGGAGACAAAAGAGGCACAGACCTCGTATCTCTGGGAAGAGTACGAAGTGACACCGGGCCACGCAAGAGAGTTCCAGATGGAGGAGATTCCGGAGCGCAGTGAATTAAAGCGGCGTGTGCTGGAAGTAAAAGATGCGATCCGGAAGCTTGGCTCTGTCAATGTGAATGCGATTGAGGAGTACAAAGAGATTTCGGAGCGCCACGCCTTTCTCGATGCACAGCACACCGATCTTGTCAAGGCGGCAGAGACACTGCAGGGCATCATCGATGAGCTGGATGCCGGTATGCGCAAGCAGTTCACGGAAAAATTCGAGGAGATCCGGAAAGAGTTTGACCGCGTGTTCCGCCAGCTGTTCGGCGGCGGAAAGGGAACGCTGGAACTCGAGGAGGACACGGATGTACTCGAGGCAGGTATCCGCATCATTTCCCAGCCGCCGGGAAAGAAACTGCAGAATATGATGCAGCTCTCCGGAGGCGAGAAGGCACTGACCGCGATTGCGCTGCTTTTTGCAATCCAGAACTTAAAGCCGTCCCCGTTCTGTTTACTTGACGAGATCGAGGCGGCGCTCGACGATTCCAACGTAACGCGTTTTGCACAGTATCTGCATAAGCTGACAAAAAATACCCAGTTCATCGTCATCACCCACAGGCGCGGTACGATGACGGCGGCAGACCGTCTGTACGGCATCACGATGCAGGAGAAGGGTGTTTCTACCCTTGTTTCTGTCGATTTGATCGAGGGAGAACTGGACAAATAGAAACGAATAAGATACAATACGAAAGAAGTAAGATAGAAAAGATAAAGGGAGGCGAACGGTATGGCGGAGGAGAAAGTAGGCTTTTTCAAACGTCTTGTCAACGGTCTGACGAAGACCCGAGACAGCATTGTAGCTGGAATTGATTCTATTTTCAGCGGCTATTCCAATATTGATGACGATTTTTATGAGGAGATCGAGGAGATTCTCGTCATGGGAGATATCGGCATCAATACAACGACCAAAATTATTGACCACTTAAAAGAGCGGGTGGCAGAAGAGCACATTACCGATCCGGCAGAGTGCAAACAGCTTCTGATCGAGAGCATCAAAAAACAGATGGATGTAGGCGATACAGCCTATGAATTTGAAAACCGGAAATCGGTAGTGCTGGTGATCGGTGTCAATGGAGTCGGAAAAACGACCTCCGTCGGAAAGCTGGCCGGCCTTCTGAAGGATCAGGGCAAAAAGGTTGTTCTTGCGGCAGCAGATACGTTCCGTGCAGCGGCAGGCGAGCAGCTCACGGAGTGGGCGCACCGCGCCGGCGTGGATATCATCGGCGGACAGAACGGAGCAGATCCGGCGTCCATCGTGTACGATGCAGTCGCAGCGGCAAAAGCCAGAAATGCGGATGTGCTGATCTGTGATACGGCAGGAAGACTTCACAACAAGAAGAACCTGATGGAAGAGCTCCACAAGATTTACCGGATTCTGGAAAAAGAGTACCCAGAGGCATACCTGGAAACGCTGGTGGTGCTGGATGGTACCACGGGCCAGAATGCGCTGCAGCAGGCAAGACAGTTTGCGGAAGTGGCAAATGTCACCGGTATCATTCTGACGAAGCTGGACGGAACTGCAAAGGGCGGTATCGCCGTTGCCATCCAGTCCGAGCTTGATATTCCGGTCAAATACATCGGCGTGGGCGAGAGCATCCACGATCTGCAGAAATTTGATGCAGACCAGTTTGTAAATGCACTGTTCCATACATCCGAAGAGAATGCTTAAAAAGACAACAAGGAGAAAAGACTATGGCAGAAGAAATGCTGACACTCCCGAAATTTGAGGAAGCGTCTGAAATTGTAAAAAAAGTAACACAGGAGACCAAACTGGTTTACAGCAAATATTTCAGCGAGCAGACGGGAAATAAAGTCTACTTAAAACCGGAAAATATGCAGCTGACCGGCGCCTATAAGCTGCGCGGTGCCTATTACAAAATCAGCACCTTAAGTGAAGAGGAGCGCGCAAAAGGACTGATCACCGCATCTGCAGGAAACCATGCACAGGGCGTTGCGTATGCGGCAAAATGCTACGGTGCAAAGGCTGTCATTGTGATGCCGACGACCACACCGCTCATCAAAGTAGAGCGTACCCAGAGCTACGGCGCTGAGGTTGTTCTGTACGGAGATGTGTACGATGAGGCATGTGCAAAAGCATACGAGCTTGCAGCAGAGCATGGCTATACCTTTATTCACCCGTTCGATGATCTGACCGTTGCAACCGGCCAGGGAACCATCGCTATGGAAGTGATTCAGGAGCTTCCGCTCGTAGATTATATCCTTGTTCCGATCGGAGGAGGCGGACTGGCTACCGGTGTTTCCACACTGGCAAAACTGCTGAAACCAAACATCAAAGTCATCGGTGTTGAGCCGTCCGGAGCAGCCTGTATGAAGGCTTCTTTTGAAAAAGGCGAGGTAACGACCGTATCTCCTGTCAGCACAATTGCAGACGGTACTGCAGTACAGACACCGGGAACCAAGATTTTCCCGTATGTAAGACAGAACCTGGACGAGATCATTACCGTGGATGATGATGAGCTGATCGTAGCATTCCTTGATATGGTAGAAAACCACAAGATGATCGTTGAGAACTCCGGTCTTCTGACTGTGGCTGCATTAAAGCATCTGGATGTCAAGGGCAAAAAGATTGTTTCGATCTTAAGCGGCGGAAATATGGACGTCATCACCATGTCTTCCGTCATCCAGAACGGACTGATCCAGAGAGACCGTATCTTTACTGTATCCGTTCTTCTACCGGATAAACCAGGCGAGCTGGTACGCGTTTCCCAGGTGATTGCAAACGAGAACGGAAACGTCATCAAACTGGACCACAACCAGTTCTTCACAACGAACAGAAGTGCTGCAGTAGAGCTCCGCATCACAATGGAGGCATTCGGCACCGATCACAAGAACCGTATTGTCAAAGCACTGGAAGAGGCTGGCTATACACCGAAGATTGTAAGACCGAACCTGTAAAAACAGAAATTGCAGAGAAAATTCTGAAAAAAAGAAAAATAAAAAATCAGAGGGATCCGGAAAGGAATTTCCTCTGATTTTTTTGAGCAGGAAAAAACCCTTGCATGCACAAGGGTTTTCGTTCTGCGGAAGATGGGACTTGAACCCACACGATCGCAATGACCACCAGATCCTTAGTCTGGCCTGTCTGCCAATTCCAGCACTTCCGCATGTTATGTAGTTTTTTAAATTTCATGCGGAAGATGGGACTTGAACCCACACGATCGCAATGACCACCAGATCCTTAGTCTGGCCTGTCTGCCAATTCCAGCACTTCCGCATGTTCTTTAAGTTTTTGTCATCTCGCTGACGACAAGATGTATTATAGCACCAGAGTTGTAAGCCGTCAACACTTTTTTTGAAAAAATTTGAAAAATTTGAAAAATAAAAAAGGAAATCGGAATCGGGCACCGAATATAGGAAATAGGAGGACAATGAAAAGAACTGTTACAGGCATATTACCGGGAAAGAGGTGGTCTTCGTTTGAACTTGAGAGAATCGTTTGAAGAACGGGAATTTCAGGAGTTGAGTCCTTATGCGGCGCACAGCCGGAATTCCAGAGGAAGGGACCGATATGAACCGGAGTGTGACATCCGCACCGTCTACCAGAGAGACCGGGACCGGATTCTCCATTCCAAAGCCTTTCGCAGGATGAAAGACAAAACACAGGTGTTTCTCGCTGCGCAGGGCGATCATTACCGGACCCGCCTGACGCACACACTCGAGGTGTCCCAGATTGCCCGCACGATTGCGCGGGCGCTGAATCTGAATGAGGATCTGACCGAAGCCATTGCGCTCGGCCACGATCTCGGACACACGCCGTTCGGCCATTCCGGGGAAGCGGCGCTCAATGCGGTGCATCCCGGGGGCTTCCGCCACGCGGAACAGAGCGTCCGTGTCGTGGAGGTTCTGGAAAAGGAAGGACAGGGCCTGAACCTGACCTGGGAAGTGCGGGATGGAATTCTGAACCACCGCACGGCGGGAAAGCCGTCGACCCTGGAGGGACAGGTTGTGCGTCTCTGCGACAAGATCGCCTACATCCACCACGATATGGACGATGCCATCCGTGCCGGCATTTTAAGCGAGGATGACATCCCGATTACGATCCGCGTCGTCCTTGGCGATACATGCCGCGAGCGGCTCAATACGCTGATCCACGACATTGTGGAACAGAGCCGCGGAACGGAGTATGTGCGCCAGTCGGCGGAGATTGCCGAGGGAATGCGCCTGCTGCGGGAGTTGATGTTCGCGAACGTCTACCGCAACCCGGAGGCGAAAAAAGAGGAGGAGAAGGCAAAGAAGATGCTGATTTCCCTCTACACCTACTACCAGGAGCACCCGGAACAGATGTCCCGCGAGTACCGGAATCTGATCGGGTGCGGCGAGGACAAGACACAGGTAGTATGCGATTATATTGCCGGTATGACCGATCAGTATTCCATGCACAAATACGAGGAGCTGTTCGTGCCGAAAGCCTGGGCGGTTTATTAGATACAGGGAGGAAAAAATGCGATATTCCGATGATTTAGTGGAAGAGATTCGTATGAAAAATGACATCGTAGATGTGATATCCGGCTACGTAAAGCTGACAAGAAGAGGAAGCTCTTACTTCGGGCTCTGCCCGTTCCACAATGAGAAGTCCCCTTCCTTTTCCGTCAGCCCAGGAAAGCAGATGTATTACTGCTTCGGATGCGGAGCCGGAGGAAATGTTTTCACATTTTTGATGGAATACGAAAACTTTACGTTTGTGGAAGCTTTGAAATTTCTGGCGGACCGGGCCGGGGTGGAGCTTCCGCAGATGGAGTATTCGAAAGAAGCAAAGGAGCAGGCCGATTTAAAGAATACGCTGCTGGAGATCAATAAGCAGGCGGCGAAATTCTATTATTACCAGCTCCACACCGAGCGCGGAAAGCAGGGCTACGATTACCTGAAGGGGCGCGGCCTTTCGGATGATACGATTCGAAAATTCGGCCTTGGCTATTCAGATAAGTATGGAAGCCTGCTGTACCGTTTCTTAAAAGAAAAAGGGTATGACGATGAAATCCTGCGTCAGTCGGGCCTTTTTCTGGCGGACGAGGTGCATGGCATGCAGGACAAGTTCTGGAACCGTGTCATTTACCCGATCATGGATGCCAACAGCCGTGTCATCGGCTTCGGAGGCCGTGTGATGGGGGATGGAAAGCCGAAGTACCTGAACTCGCCGGAGACAAAGATTTTCGATAAGAGCCGCAATCTCTACGGGTTGCATCTGGCGCGCTCTTCACGGAGAAAAAATCTGATTATCTGCGAGGGCTATATGGATGTAATTTCCATGCACCAGGCAGGATTCAATAACGCGGTAGCTTCTCTTGGAACAGCACTCACATCGCTGCAGGCGGGGCTGATGAAGCGGTATACCGACGAGGTTCTTGTGATCTATGACAGCGATGAGGCAGGCGTTAAAGCGGCGCTTCGTGCGATTCCGATGCTCAAAGGGGTTGGCCTTACAACGCGTGTCGTCAATTTGAGACCGTATAAGGACCCGGATGAGTTTATCCAGCACGAGGGCTGCGAAGCGTTCGAAAAACGTCTGGAAGAGGCGGAGAACAGCGTTTTGTATGAGATCCGCATGAAGGAACGCGATTTCGACCTTGCCGACCCGCAGGGCAAATCCGATTTCCTGCATGAGGCGGTGCGCCGTCTCGTTGCAATCGAGGATGAGATCGAGCGGAACAGTTATCTTGAGGCAGTGGCGGGAAAATACGGGATTGCCGTCGAAGTACTGCGAAAGCAGGTCGGTCAGATGGCACTATCAGGAGCCGGAAGGACGGAGCGTGTCAAGCCGCGGAATACAGCCGCAAACAAAAAAGAGAAAGAGGGCGGTGTCGAAAAAGCACAGAAGCTGATGCTGACATGGATGACCTCTTATCCGGCGCTCATTGGAAAGCTGGAAAAATATATTACGCCGGAGGATTTTACCACACCTCTTTACCGCCAGATTGCAGAGATGATTGTGCTGCAGTATCACGAGGGCGGGGTGAATCCGGCAAAGCTTTTGAATCAGTTTGTTGATTCCGAGGAGCAGAAAGAAGTTGCAGGCCTTTTTAATGCCAGAATCCCGCTGGAGACAGAGGAGGAAAAACGGCGCGCGCTGCATGATGTGATCTGCAATATGAAAGAAAACAGCATTGCGTATCAGTCGGCACATATGAATGTGACCGATATGGCGGCGCTGCAGAAGCTGATGGCGGACAAAAAGAGCCTGGAGCGGTGGAAAGCAGGGGAACTTCCGGATTTCGCTTTTTAAGGAGGCCTGGATACCAAAGAAAAACCCTGGAATCTTCTGTTCTGCGTGTTTAATTTCGCAGGGCAGGGACAGAATATATACAAGCTATGGAAGGATGGACAGTCAATGGAGTTCGATAAAGCAAAATTTATGGAAAAATTAAAAGAGCTGGTAGCATACGGCAAAAAGAAAAAGAGCGTCCTGGAATATCAGGAAATCAACGACTTTTTCCGCGATATGCCGCTGGACGCGGAGCAGATGGAGAAGGTATTTGAATACCTGGAGGCAAGCGGCATCGACGTACTGCGCCTCTCCGATATGACCGAGGATCCAAATGCGGCAGACCGCGATCTTCTCCTTCTGGACGACGATGACATCGACCTTTCCGAGGAAGAAGAGATCGATATGGAAAACATCGACCTTTCCGTTCCGGAAGGCATCAGCATTGAGGACCCGGTCCGCATGTACTTAAAAGAGATCGGTAAAGTGCCGCTTCTTTCCGCAGAGGAAGAGATCAAGCTGGCACAGAGAATGGAAGAGGGCGATGAGGATGCGAAAAAACGTCTGGCAGAGGCCAACCTTCGTCTCGTTGTTTCCATTGCAAAACGTTATGTCGGCCGCGGCATGCTGTTCCTGGATCTGATTCAGGAAGGTAACTTAGGCCTCATCAAAGCGGTTGAAAAATTCGATTACCGCAAGGGATACAAATTCTCCACCTATGCAACATGGTGGATCCGCCAGGCGATCACAAGAGCGATTGCAGACCAGGCGAGAACGATCCGTATTCCGGTTCATATGGTAGAGACCATCAACAAGCTGATCCGCGTTTCCCGTCAGTTACTGCAGGAGTTAGGCCGCGAACCTACTCCGGAAGAGATCGCAGAGGAGATGCACATGTCTGTAGAGCGTGTGCGTGAGATCCTGAAAATCTCCCAGGAACCGGTTTCACTCGAGACACCAATCGGTGAGGAAGAGGACAGCCACCTCGGTGACTTCATCCAGGACGACAATGTGCCGGTACCGGCAGACGCGGCAGCATTCACCATGCTGAAAGAGCAGCTCGAGGATGTGTTAAGCACGCTGACTGACCGTGAGCAGAAGGTTCTGCGTCTCCGTTTCGGACTCGATGACGGCCGTGCGAGAACCCTCGAAGAGGTTGGTAAAGAGTTCAACGTTACAAGAGAGCGTATCCGTCAGATTGAGGCGAAAGCGCTCCGTAAACTGCGCCATCCGAGCCGTTCCAGAAAGCTGAAAGATTACCTGGACTAATCTGCGAGGAAGAAAAGGACGACAGGAAAATGCAGTTATCAAAAAGACTTTCCGCGGTAGCGGAGTTTGTCACCCCGGGCGGCTGCCTGGTCGATGTGGGAACAGATCACGGCTATGTGCCGATTGCGCTGCTGGAACAGAAGAAGATTTCCTCCGCAATCGCCATGGATGTGAACCGCGGACCGCTGGAGCGGGCCAGGGAGCATATTGCGCAGTACCAGATGGGGGACTACATAGAAACAAGACTTTCCGACGGACTCCATGCCCTGCGTGCGGGAGAGGGTGATTCTCTTCTCATCGCGGGCATGGGCGGCGGGCTTACCATAAGAATTTTAAGCGAAGGTGAGCCGCTGCTGTCCGGTTTTCGGGAGCTGATCCTGGAGCCGCAGTCGGATATCGACCGTGTGCGTGCATGGCTTCTGGAACACGGATTTTTCCTTGCACAGGAGAATTTTGTAGAGGAGGATGGAAAATATTATCCGATTCTGCGGGCAGTGCCAGGGGAAAAGGAGAATCTGAAGGCGGAGGAGCTTTTCTATGGACCGCGCCTTCTGGAAAAGGAAAATCCGGTGCTGAGGGAATACCTTCTGAAACAGCAGGAGCAGAACCAGACGCTGATCCGCCAGCTTTCGGATCACTCCAGTGAAAAGGCAGCACAGCGCCTTTGGGAATTAAAAGAAAAAGAGGCAGTACTGGAATCTGCGCTTGCGCGTTTCCATACGATGTAACGACAGCGTTTGCACAAGAGGGGCGTGTCTGAAATTTTCAGCAGTTGTAATTTTCGGGCGCGCCTTTTCTGTCACTTCTGAATTTTCAGAAAGTTTTGCAAGAAGGAGGAATTACAATTGATTCAGGTAACAATTGATGGAAAAGGATACGAATATCCGGAAAATTGCTCTTATTATGAGATTGCAAAGGATTTTGAAAAAACAATGGACGCGCCGATTGTCCTTGTGAAAGTGGACGGACGGCTGCGGGAGCTGCACAAACAGCTGAAAAAAAACTGTGAACTGGAATTTGTGACAACGAAGGATGAGATCGGACATAAAACGTATCAGAGGAGTCTTTCTCTTCTGCTGGTAAAAGCGGTGTATCATGTGGGAGGCTACGATAAGATCCGCCATGTGATGCTGCATTTTTCGGCGGGTTCGGGCTTTTTCTACACGGTGGACGGCGATATCACGCTGAATCAGGCGTTTTTGGACGAAGTAAAAGCGTATATGCATGAACAGGTGGAAAAGGCGGTGCCGATTTATAAGCGGAGTGTCGATACGCACGAGGCGAGAGAACGGTTCCGGCTGCATGGCATGACGGATAAAGACCGCTTATTCCGTTACCGCCGTGTCTCCCGTGTGAATCTGTACAGTCTCGGGGATTTTGAAGACTATTATTATGGATTTATGACGTATGATACGAGTTATCTGAAGTATTTTGATCTCTATTTATACGATGACGGCTTTGTGCTGCAGATGCCGGAGAAAAAGGCGCCGGAGACGGTGCCGGCGGCGAATCTCTCCCCGAAGGTGTTCCAGGTGCAGCGGGAATCGGAGCGCTGGGGTGAGCAGATGGGAATTTCCACGGTTGCCGACTTAAATGAACGCATCACGAAGGGAAATATTCAGCAGATGATGCTGATTGCGGAGGCGCTGCAGGAGCAGAAGATTGCGAAGATTGCGGAGCAGATTGCGGAAAGAAAGCAGGTTAAATTTGTGCTGATTGCGGGGCCGTCTTCCTCCGGAAAGACAACGTTCTGCAACCGGCTTTCCATCCAGCTTTCAGCGCATGGTCTGACGCCGCATCCGATCAGCCTTGATAATTACTATGTGAACCGGGTAGATACGCCGCGGGATGAAAACGGCGATTATGATTTTGAATGCCTGGAAGCACTGGATATCGAGCTTTTGAATCGGGATATGACAGCACTTTTGAACGGAGAGCGTGTGGAACTGCCGTATTTTAATTTTAAGACGGGCAAGCGCGAGTACAAGGGGAATTTTATTCAGATGAAGGAGACCGATGTGCTGGTGCTGGAGGGGATTCACGGGCTGAATGAAAAACTGACGTGGTCGCTTCCTTCGGAAAGTAAATTCCGGATTTATATCAGTGCGCTGACGCAGATCAATGTGGATGAGCACAACCGGATTCCGACGACGGACGGACGTCTGATCCGGCGGATGGTGCGCGACAGCCGGACGCGGGCAACGTCGGCGAAGGAGACGATTGCGATGTGGCCGTCGGTGCGCCGCGGCGAGGATCGGAATATTTTTCCGAACCAGGAGAAGGCGGATGTGATGTTCAATTCAGCGCTGGTGTATGAGCTTTCGGTTCTGAAGCTGTATGCGGAGCCGCTTTTGTTCCAGATTGAGGAGGGAGAGCCGGAGTACCAGGAAGCAAAGCGGCTGCTGAAGTTTTTGGATTATTTTGTCGGAGTGCCGATTGAGGATATTCCAAAGAATTCGATTCTGCGGGAGTTTGTGGGCGGAAGCTGTTTTGATGTATGAGAGGCTGCTTTGCGGGATCTGTGATTTGGGGGATGGACAACAGAGAAAGTTTGTGATATGATTATTAACTGTCTGATGTTCCGTTTTTGACAAAGTAAGATATGTAATCGCGGCTGGCAGGACCGAAAGGGGCCAGGTGAGGAAAGTCCGGGCTTCGCAGGGCAGGGTGCCGGATAACGTCCGGCGGAGGTGACTCCAGGGATAGTGCAACAGAGAGATACCGCCAGGTTTTTCCTGGTAAGGGTGGAAAGGCAGTGTAAGAGACTACCGTTTCTCTGGTAACAGAGAAAGCCATGTAAACCCCATCCGAAGCAAGACCGAATAGAAAACGTATATGGCTGCCCGTCATGTTTTCAGGTGGGTCGCTTAAGGGGACTGGCGACAGTTCCATTGGATAGATGATTACACACGACATAACCCGGCTTATCGTTTTGCTTTGCTTAAGACGGAAATTCAGGCATCTGGATAAAATAAGTACGCCGGGAACGGACACGAGTGGATTGTGTTCGTTCCCGGCGTACTTATTTTATCCGGCCATCCGGCGCAAGCCGCACATTCCCGCGGATCGCTGCATGGTGTGAAAAAAATGCATGTCATGAAAGAAAAAATAAAGGAGACAGCAGGATGAAAGTGATATTGGCTTCGGGGTCACCCAGAAGAAGAGAGTTGATGGAGATGTTGGGAATACGGTGTAAGGTTCAGGCTTCAGGGGCGGAAGAAGTTGTGACGTCTGCGGAACCGGAGAAGGTTGTGGAGGAGCTTTCACGGCTGAAATGTCTGGATGTTGCGGAGATTACCGAAGGGGATGCCGTTGTGATCGGGGCGGATACGGTTGTGGCTTTTGAAGGGGAGATCCTTGGCAAGCCGAAGGGGATAGAACATGCCAGAAGTATGATGCAGCAGTTGCAGGGAAGGGTGCATCAGGTGTATACTGGAGTTACGATTGCGGTAACAGAGGGTGACGCAAAGCGTGTGGTATCGTTCTGTGACCGTACAGATGTAGAGTTTTATGCGATGACAGAGGAGGAGATAAACGGGTATCTTGCTCTTGAGAAAGAGGGGGAGGCTCCTGTGTGGTCGGATAAGGCTGGAGGATACGGAATTCAGACGGTGTTTGGGACAAAGTTTGTGAAAGGAATCCAGGGAGACTATTATAATGTGATGGGACTGCCGGCGTCCCGGGTTTATCATGAGTTGAAAAATCTGGGCGTTCTGGAATAGAAGGAGGTAAGAGAAGATGAAAAAGTTTTCGGAAATTGAATACGTAAGGCCGGACATGGAGGCAGAGCAGGAAAAAGTAAGAGCGTATACGAAGGCGCTCAAAGAGGCAAAATCATATGAGGAGCTGCGCGGACTTTTTATGGAAGAAAAAACGCGCGAGGATGCCTGGGCGACAATGGCGGAAGTGGCGCAGGTAAGATATACGGTGGACACCAGAGATTCGTTTTATGAAGGAGAGGTTCAGTTCTGGAATGAGACGATTCCGGCGATCCATCTGCTGATACAAAAGGCGGAGAAGGTGATTCTGGAGTCTCCGTTTATCAAAGAGTTTGCAGAGGAGTTCGGGGAATTCTTTGTGAAGAATATGGAGGTTGGCCAAAAATTAGCGGACGACTGTATCGTGGAGGATCTGATCGAAGAGGCGAATCTGACGCAGCAGTACAGTAAAATTACGGCGAATGCTTCGACGGAATTTAAGGGCGAAACGTGTAATTTTTATGGACTTCTGAAGGCGATGCAGAGTACGGACCGCCAGATGCGGAAAGAGGCGATGACGGCATGGGGAGATTTGTATGAAGAGATTTCCGGGGAGCTGGATGCGCTGTATGACAAGATGGTTCCGCTGCGCGATAAAATTGCGAAGAAGCTGGGATTTTCTTCTTACATTGAATTTATTTACCTGAGCTATGGAAGATACGATTATACGGCGGAGGATGTTGCAAGGTTCCGTGCGCAGGTGAAGGAGAAGATTGTACCACTCTGCCTGGAGCTTCGGAAGGAGCAGGAGAAACGGCTTGGAGTGGACAGGCTGCATTATTACGATGAGGAGCTGATTTTCCCGGAAGGAAACGCGGTTCCGGAAGGAACGACGGAGGAACTGGTTGCGAAGGCGCAGAAGATGTACCATGAGCTGTCGAAAGAGACGGGTGAGTTCTTTGATTTTATGGTGGAGCATGAGCTGTTTGACCTGGAGACGAAGCCGGGAAAACAGACAGGCGGTTACTGCACATTTCTGAATACGTTCAAGGCGCCGTTCATCTTCTCCAACTTTAATGGTACGAGCGCGGACGTTGATGTTCTGACTCATGAGGCGGGCCATGCATTCGAGGCTTATACGGCGGCAAAACAGATTCCGTTTATGGATATGGTATTCCCGACAAGCGAGGTGGCGGAGATTCACTCGATGACAATGGAGCATTTCGCATACCCCTGGATGAATGCATTCTTTGGAGAGAAAGCAGATGATTACCGTTATGCGCACCTGATGAGCGCGCTGGAAGTGATTCCGTACATGGTATGTGTGGATGAGTTCCAGCATAAGGTATTTGAAAATATCGGCATGACGGCCAAGGAGCGCCGTGCGATCTGGCATCAGTTAGAGCTGACCTATATGCCATGGAGAAATTATGACGGCCACAAGTTCCTCGAGGAGGGCGGTTTCTGGATGCAGAAGCAGCATATCTTTGTGAACCCGTTCTATTATATTGATTATGCGCTGGCACAGATCTGTGCTTTCCAGTTCTTTGAGCGTTCCAAAAAAGAGCCGGAAAAGGCGTGGGGCGATTATTACCGTCTCTGCCAGGCAGGCGGAAGCAAGGGATATTTTGCACTGCTGGAGCTGGCCGGACTGAAGAATCCGTTCGTGGATGGAACGGTGGAAGAAGTCGTTGCGGGACTGAAGCCCTATTTAAAACGAAAAGTAAAGTATACGATCCGTCCGGTAAAAGAGGAAGATCTGAAAAAGGTAGCCGAGGTGGAGGCGCTATGTTTCCCGGCTGCCGAGGCGGCAGGTTATGAAGACTTCATGGAGCGGTACAAAACCTGCAAAAACAGCTTTTTTGTAGCGGAAACTGAAGACGGCGAAATCGCAGGCTTCTGCAATGGCTGCTGTGCGGATACCGATTATCTGGCGGATGCACTCTACCATGACGCCACGCTGCACAACCCGGACGGCGATTATCAGATGATTTTCGGACTGGACGTCAATCCGAAGTTCCAGAAACAGGGCATTGGAGAAGCACTGATGCGTCATATGGTAAAAAGCGCAGGAGAGCGTGACAAAAAAGCCGTTGTTCTTACGTGCAAGGATCATATGATTCCATTCTACAAAAGGATCGGATACGAATATATCGAACTTTCCGACTCGACGCATGGCGGTGCAAAATGGCATAAGATGATGTACCGTTTCTAAAAAGAAATGGAAAGCAAAAAGGGCAGAACAGGGAGATACGAAATTTCTCTGTTCTGCCTTATTTTTCAAAAAAACAGGGCCCTTAACGAAGGCTTTTTCTCAGTAACGGAGTAAATTTCAGAAAAAAATACAAAAAAATAGTAAAAAAGCAGTTGACATCTAACGTACGTTAGCATATACTAACAACTGAAATAGAGATGAAACTCATTATCATACACAGGAGGTAATTGACTATGCCTTTAACGATGGCAAATCCAGGCGAATGTTACACAATCAGAAAAGTCGGCGGAAAAGAAGAGACCAGAAGATTTCTTGAAAATCTTGGCTTCGTCGTTGGCGGAAACGTGACAGTCGTATCGGAAATCGACGGCAATCTCATCGTGAATGTGAAAGATTCCAGGGTGGCCGTTGGAAAAGATATGGCAGCCAAAATCCTGATTTGATAGGAAAGAAGGAGAGAAGATGAAGACTTTAAAAGAGACTTCCGTAGGAGAAACCGTTAAAGTTGTAAAACTCAACGGCTCCGGTCCGGTCAAAAGAAGAATCATGGATATGGGAATCACCAAGGGTGTTGACGTATTCGTGCGCAAAGTTGCTCCGCTCGGCGATCCGGTCGAAGTAACCGTCAGAGGATACGAATTATCCTTAAGAAAAGCAGATGCCGAAATGATTGAAGTAGAGTAAATTTTTTTTGCCTGCTTGTTAGCGGATGCTAACAAAAGCAAGCTGCAGCCAATATTGGTAAGGCTTGTGAAGTTATTAAAATCAGTAAAAATCAAAGAAAGAGGGGCATGGGAAAAATGGCAATTAAGATTGCACTCGCAGGAAACCCGAACTGCGGTAAGACAACATTGTTCAATGCACTGACAGGCTCCAACCAGTTCGTAGGAAACTGGCCAGGTGTAACCGTCGAGAAAAAAGAAGGAAAGCTCAAAGGCCACAAAGATGTCACCATCATGGACCTTCCGGGTATCTATTCTTTATCTCCGTATACACTGGAGGAAGTGGTAGCCAGAAATTACCTGATTAATGAAAGACCAGATGCGATCCTGAATATCGTAGATGGTACCAACATTGAGCGTAACCTGTATCTGTCCACACAGATCATGGAACTTGGTATTCCGGTGATCATGGCTGTCAACATGATGGATATTGTTGAGAAGAACGGAGACAAAATACATATCGACAAACTGGCGAAAAAGCTGGGCTGTGAAGTTGTAACCATCTCTGCTCTGAAAGGAACCGGAATCAAAGAAGCTGCTGATAAAGCAGTGCAGATTGCACAGAAAAAAGGTGCTGCTGTACCGGTTCATGAGTTTGACAAGGATGTGGAGGCAGTCATCCGCACCGTTGAGAGCAAACTCGGAAGTGATATTGTAAATGAGCAGAAACGCTTCTTTGCAATCAAACTTCTGGAGAAAGATGATAAGATCACAGAGCAGATGAAATCCGTTCCGGATGTATCTGCCGAGATCAAACAGCTGGAAGACAAATTTGATGACGATACCGAGAGTATTATTACAAACGAGCGTTACGTTTATATTTCCAGCATCATCGGCGACTGTGTCACAAAGAACAAGAAAAACGCCATGACAACATCGGATAAGATCGACCGGATCGTAACCAACCGCTGGCTGGCACTTCCGATCTTTGCAGTTGTTATGTGGGTTGTATATTATGTATCTGTCACAACAGTAGGTACTTTTGTAACGGACTGGACCAACGATGTACTCTTTGGAGAGATCATTCCGCCGGCCATTGAAAATCTGCTGAACGCGATCCACTGCGCTGACTGGCTGCAGGGTCTGATCCTGGATGGTATTGTTGCCGGTGTTGGTGCCGTACTTGGATTCGTACCGCAGATGCTGGTACTGTTCCTGTTCCTGGCATTTCTGGAGTCCTGCGGTTACATGGCGCGTGTTGCATTCATCATGGACCGTATCTTCCGTAAATTTGGACTTTCCGGAAAATCCTTCATTCCGATGCTGATCGGAAGTGGTTGTGGTGTTCCTGGTATCATGGCTTCCCGTACCATCGAGAATGACCGTGACCGTAAAATGACCATCATGACAACAACGTTTGTACCTTGTGGAGCAAAACTTCCAATCATCGCCCTGATCGCAGGCGCTCTGTTTAATGGAGCTTCCTGGGTTGCACCAAGTGCTTACTTCGTTGGTATCGCAGCAATCATCTGCTCCGGTATCATCCTGAAAAAAACAAAACTGTTCGCTGGCGATCCGGCTCCGTTTGTTATGGAGCTTCCGGCTTACCACTGGCCGACGGTAAGCAACGTTCTTCGCAGCATGTGGGAGCGTGGCTGGTCTTTCATCAAAAAAGCCGGTACGATCATCCTGATGTCTACCATCGTTCTGTGGTTCCTGATGAACTTCGGATGGGTTGACGGATCCTTCGGAATGCTGGAAGCTGAGCAGTTAAATGACAGTATCCTGGCTTCCATCGGAAGCGTGATCGCTCCTCTGTTTGCACCTCTTGGATGGGGCGACTGGAAGATGGCTGTTGCAGCTGTTTCCGGACTGATCGCAAAAGAGAACGTTGTTGGTACCTTTGGTATCCTGTTCGGCTTTGGTGAAGTTGCAGAAGACGGTGCCGAGATCTGGGGACAGCTCGCAGGAAGCTTATCTACGGTAGCAGCTTATTCCTTCCTGGTATTCAACCTTCTGTGCGCACCGTGCTTCGCAGCAATGGGTGCAATCAAACGTGAGATGAACAATACCAAATGGTTTTTTACTGCAATCGGATATCAGACACTGCTTGCCTATGTTGTATCCCTGTGCATCTATCAGATCGGTAACCTGTTCATCGGCGGCGGTTTTGGAATCGGAACGGTAGTTGCTGTTCTGCTCATCATCGGATTTGTATATCTGCTGGTAAGACCTTACAAAGAAAGCGCAACTCTGAGCGTTTCCACCAACAAAATGTTCAGCAAATAATTGCTGTGACAGATAGAGAACATGTATCTGATGAAGAGTCCGTATCCGGCATCCGCTGCAGGATGCGGACTCTTTTGAAAAGAAAGGAGTTGTTTCTATGGGAACTTTTATCACACTTGTAGTCGTTGTTGGTCTGGTAGGACTTGCAGTACGCAGTATGATTAAAGATAAAAAAAGCGGCAAAGGAAGCTGTGGTGGTAACTGCGGGCAGTGCAAGGGACATTGCGACTGACAGGACAGGAATCATCATCAGGAGGTAGAACGTATGCCGCAGGAACAGACAAAGCATGAAGCCAGAAATTATCACAGAACACAGATGAAGCGAGAACTGATTATTCAGAAGCTCCGGGAACAGGGATGCAGAATAACCAGACAGAGACGGATTCTGCTCGATATTATCCTGGAAGAGGAGTGCTCCTGCTGTAAAGAAATTTACTATAAAGCTCTGCAGAAAGACAGCAGCATCGGGCCTGCTACGGTGTATCGCATGGTGAATACACTGGAGAGCATCGGTGCAATCAGCCGCAAAAATTTTTACAAGATTGCCTGTGGAGAAGAATGCTTCAAAGATCAGGGCTGTACCGTAGAACTGAGCGATCATACCATCTGCCGCTTAAGCGGAGAGATGTGGATGGACGTGATGAAATCCGGACTGAAGGCAAAGGGCTATATTCAGAATCAGGATATTGAAAATGTGATTGTTTCAGCGGTGGAAGGCTGAAAAACGGGGAAAACGGGTGAAAATTCCTTCCGTTTTCCCTGTTTTAATGAAAATAATTATCAAAAAGAACTGTACGTATTGTCTAACCGAGCAGGTGAGTGCTATACTGTGAACCACAGCGGGGGAAAATGTAAAATTCAGGAAAAATTTATTTTAATAACAGGAGGACATGTAATATGACAATCAAAGATTTAAAACATCCAGGACTTTTCGCAGCAGGAGTATTATTCGGAACAGCAGGTATCAAAGCACTGTCCAGCAAGGATGCGAAAAAACTTTACACCAACTGCACCGCAGCTGTTCTTCGTGCAAAGAAAGTTGTTATGGATACGGTAACGACCATCCAGGAGAATGCGGAGGACATCTATGCTGACGCAAAACAGATCAACGAAGAGCGTGAAGCAGCAGAAGAGGCAGTAGAGGATGTAGCTGAAGAGACAGCAGAGGAAGCTGTTGAAGCAGAAGCAGAGGATACGGTTGAGGCATAAGCTGTACACAGCAACATCTGATTTACGTCGTATTCATACGGAAAAAACAAAACGCCTGCAGAATTCTCTGCAGGTGTTTTTCTAGGAGGCATAAGATTTGAAATTTTATATTAAACACGAAAGCAGAGGCAGAATCCGAATCCATCTGGCACAGAAGCGCATGTCCTCCGTACAGGCAGAGACACTGCTGTACTATCTGCAGAATCAGAACCAGGTATCTTTCGCGAAGGTATATGACAGAACCGGCGATGCCGTGATCTGTTACGAGGGAGAACGAGCCGCTGTGATTCGGATGATACAGCTCTTCCACTACGAGGAAGTAGAGCTGCCGACCGGACTGCTTGAGAGCTCCGGCAGAGCGTTAAACAACGAATATCAGGAAAAGCTGATCAGCAAAGTGATTTACCACTTTGGAAGAAAATGGCTTCTTCCGGCACCGATCCGTGCCATCTATACTACGGTTGTTTCCGTAAAATATATCTGGAAAGGAATCCAGACACTGGCACAGGGAAAGATCGAAGTTCCGGTTCTTGATGCAACCGCAATCGGTGTTTCGATGCTCCGCGGCGACTATGGAACCGCAGGCTCTGTCATGTTCCTGCTCGGCGTAGGAGAGCTGCTTGAGGAATGGACGCATAAAAAATCCGTCGGAGATCTGGCACGCAGCATGTCGCTGAACGTCGGAAAGGTATGGCTGAAAAAAGACGGCCAGGAAATTCTCGTTCCGTCTGAAAAAATTGTTGCGGGCGACGAGATTGTCGTACATATGGGAAATCTGATTCCATTCGACGGCGAGGTATCCAACGGCGAGGGTATGGTAAACCAGGCTTCTCTGACCGGAGAATCTGTTCCGGTACGCCGTACCTTAGGTTCCGTTGTCTATGCGGGAACGGTTCTTGAGGAGGGCGAGCTTACTATTCTTGTGAAGCAGACCGGCGGATCCAGCCGTTACGAGAAGATTACCGCGATGATCGAAGAGTCCGAGAAACTGAAATCCGGACTGGAGAGCAAGGCAGAGCATCTGGCAGACCGTCTTGTACCGTATTCCCTTGGTGGAACGGCGTTGACGTATCTTCTGACCAGAAATGCAACGAAAGCACTCTCTATTCTGATGGTGGACTTCTCCTGTGCGTTAAAACTTGCCATGCCGATTTCCGTTCTCTCTGCAATCCGCGAGGCAAACCAGCACAAGATCACCGTAAAGGGCGGTAAATTCCTGGAGGCTGTGGCGGAAGCGGATACGATCGTTTTCGATAAGACCGGAACACTGACAAAAGCGCAGCCGACCGTAGCAGAGGTGGTATCCTTCAGCGAAACAAAGAGCACGGATGAGCTTCTGCGCATCGCAGCCTGCCTGGAAGAGCATTTTCCGCATTCCATGGCAAAAGCCGTAGTAGACGCGGCAAAAGAGAAACATCTGGATCACGAGGAGATGCACTCCAAAGTAGAATATATCGTTGCACACGGTATTTCTACAACGATCAATGGCAAAAAAGCGATTATTGGAAGTTATCACTTCGTATTTGAGGATGAGAACAGTATCATTCCGGAAGGAATGGAAGAGAAGTTCCGTCATCTGCCGGAGGAGTATTCTCATCTCTATCTTGCCTTAGAAGGTGTACTTGCAGCAGTTATCTGCATTGAGGATCCGCTTCGTCCGGAGGCGGCCGAAATTATCCGTCAGCTGAAAAAAGCAGGTCTGAAAAAAATCGTCATGATGACCGGAGACAGCGAGCGCACGGCAAAAGCGATCGCGAAGAAGGTCGGCGTGGACGAGTACTATGCTGAGGTACTGCCGGAGGATAAGGCAAACTTTGTGGAGAAAGAAAAAGCAGAGGGACGTAAAGTCATTATGATCGGTGACGGTATTAACGATTCACCGGCACTTTCTGCCGCAGACGTTGGAATCGCCATCAGCGAGGGCGCAGAGATTGCGCGTGAGATCGCGGATATCACCGTTGCCGCAGACGATCTGGCAGAAATTCTGGTGCTTCGTATGCTGAGCAACCGTCTGATGAAACGGATTCATAAGAATTACCGCTTTATCGTTACGTTCAATGCCGGACTGATTCTGCTCGGCGTGGGCGGCATTTTACAGCCAACCACTTCCGCACTGCTTCACAATACATCTACTCTTTACATTGGCTTAAAGAGTATGGGTAACCTGCTGGACGAGCCGGTATAAAAAACAGAACAGAATAGCAACGGGAAAGCCGCTGGAGTCTTCTTCTTAAGATTCCAGCGGCTTTTTAACAAAAGCAGGGAAAGTCTCTGCTTCCATTGCGAATATTCTTTCACCAGCGTGATGTGAAAAAGAAAATGATACAATTTTCTCAAGAAAAGCCGGAAAAATTTGCAGGATATCCTTGACAAAATCCGACAAAAACGGTATGATATACCCAACAGTTAGATATAGCTAACTAAAGTACAACGGATAAAACCAAAAATCATACGGGATCCCGGTAGAGGGATTCTTTCTTAAAACACAGGAGTTAGAATAAACTAATTTCAAGTAGCATAAGATAACAACAGAAAGGCAGGTAGAGAAGATGAGTGTCGTAATTATCGGTGGAAATGAAAGAATGGTGTGTCAATATACAGATATCTGTAAAGACTATGGATGTAAAGCAAAGGTGTTCCCGAAAGAGCATGGCTCCGTTAAGAAAAAAATTGGGAATCCGGATCTGATGATTCTCTTTACCAACACCGTATCCCACAAAATGGTCATCACTGCTTCCCAGGAAGCAAAGAAAAACAATATTCCGATCGCAAGAATCCATACCAGCAGTGCCACCGCACTTCGCTCGGTATTAGATGAGCACTGCGCAGCAGCAATGTAAGAAGGAGACGTAAAAGGCATGATTGAGAGATTTCTGATCGAACACTGTTCGGCAACGCTGGCTTCCATCAAAGCCGCAAATTTATGTAATATGACATTTTCATCCAAAGAAGAACTGGAAGATCAGATTTCATACTGGAGTGCCTGTCTGGAACCAAAAGGAATTCACATCTTTGTATTGCGGGAGCATGAGACGAGAGCACTGGTCTATGTGTACCGTGAAGGGCTTCTCCAGAAGGAGCTGGAAAATCCGGAGAATGCAGCGTTTTTAAAATCCTATGGATATGAAAATACAGACATTGCCTATGCACTGAATCGCCTGAAAACCCGGGTAGCAGAGTGTAAAGAAGGATTTCCGCATGAGATCGGTGTGTTTCTCAACTATCCGCTCGGTGATGTGATCGGTTTTATTGAGAACAAAGGCCACAATTATAAATGCAAGGGATGCTGGAAGGTCTATTGCAATGAGTGCGAAACACAGAAAACATTTCAGCGCTATCAGAAATGCAGAAACGTGTATCTGCGTCTCTGGAAGCAGGGAAGAAGCGTTTTACAGCTCACCGTAGCTGTTTAACATAAAATCCTGCATACCATAAAAAGGGCAGTAGGATCGGGGAAAGAAAAATCCCCCGGAATCAGAAAATAAAGAAAGAAGGATTTGAAACATGAGCAAAGTAGCAGTAGTTTATTGGAGTGGAACCGGCAACACAGAAATGATGGCACAGAAAGTAGCAGAGGGAGCAAAAGAGGCAGGCGCAGAAGTTTCTGTTCTGACTTGCGCAGATTTCTCTGCGGATGATGTAGATGCATACGATGCAATCGCTTTCGGATGCCCGGCTATGGGGGCAGAAGAGCTGGAAGATACCGAGTTCGAGCCAATGTTCTCCGCATGTGAATCCAAACTCTCCGGAAAGAAAATCGCTCTGTTCGGTTCCTATGGATGGGGAGACGGCGAGTGGATGCGCACCTGGGAAGAAAGCTGCAAAAATGATGGCGCCGAGCTGGTATGCGACAGCGTGATCTGCGCAGACGCGCCAGATGATGAAGCTGAGGCAGCATGCATTGCACTTGGAAAAGCACTCTGCTAAGCATAAATAAAAAGGAAGAAAAAGCGGCAGCCCTTTTGTCTGGGACTGCCGCTTTTTTTTCGGACAGGGAGAAAGACTCGCTGTCATTTGGCTGTTAAAATTCGGTATCATCCGCATCGGATGGCCGTGACGGTTTTAAAAGAATTCCGTTGATTTCCACTTCATCGGCTGCCTCGATCAGAATATACGGTGTTCCGTCGATCGTACGGGTTTCGATGAGCTGGGCCTTTTCCGGGCTGACTTTGATGATAACATCCGGGGTGCGGATCTCGTAGTTCCGTGTACTGGCCACGTTCGAGGCAACGAAGCTTGCTTTCTCATCCGCAATGGATTCGTACTTCTCGTCGAACTCGTCAAGCTGTTCATTCGGTACGCCGCTGCTGGCGAGCAGACGTTTTACCTCGTGTTTATCGAGCACCACCGGTTCCGGATCGTCTTTCCGCTCTTCAATCATGGTATTTAAGTTCTCCTGAATGGTCATAACAGTAGAAAAATCACAGGCGGAATCGAGAGTTTCTTCTATAATAGACTGAAACGTTTCTTTCTGAGATTTCGCGGAAAGCGGCGCCTGACAGCCCAGGAAGTGGTCGAGAAAGTCCGGCTGATCCATCTCTGCGTTTTTCGTGAAATACAGCAGATTGTGGATATCCGTGTTGCGGTCTGTGAAGGCCGGGAAGAGAAAACCGTTTTCCGGTGCGCCGACCACCCAGTCCTGCACGCGGTTTTCAATCGTATTGTGGGACACATTGTAGCAGAGACCCGGTTTGTCGAGTTTTACCGGGCAGATGCTGCAGAGGATAAATTCATAGACGTAATCGGAAGCATCGTCCATATCCAGATTATCAGAAGCGCGTCCCGGTACATCGTAGGCACCATGGATCAGAATAATATAGTAGTTTTCCGGATAGAGATAATCCGCCATCACCTTTTCATAAAATTCATCAATCAGCGCTTCGTCCTTCAGCTCACTGTTGCGGAGTTTTAAGAGAAACTCCTGTGTGCCGCCCTCACTTTCCTGGGAGAGCGGGAACTCCATATTCAGCAGATTCTTTCCGATGGTACCGGAGAGGGTGCTTTTAAAAATCTTAAAATACTTAAACATTTCTTCCTCTTCGAGAGAGAGAAACGCTTCTTTTAATTTTGTCTTAATATTCTTTTCCGCATCCACATAGCATCCGCAGATTCGCGTGATCGCACAGTGGGATGGGGTAAACAGTTTTTTAATTTCGGCAATTTCCTTTTTGTTCATATAGAATGCTCCTTTATCAGCAATTTCGTATCTTAGACAAGTACTTTCTATTATAGACCATAGGGAAGGGAAAAGGCAAGAAAGAAAATAGCGACTATATCTTATTATACTTTAAATATAATTTCAAAAATCTTGACAGAGGTACCGATTCTGTTATACGATTAGGTCTAATAAAGGGGAGTAATTTGAGTTTGAAAATTTGCGTTTGCAAGTTTTCCGATTATTCAGTTGCTTAAATGGATACGCATGAAATTAAGAAAAAGAGGAGAATGATAGTGGATATAAGTAAAAAATCTGTAAAAAAAATCCGGGAACTTATTGTGTTTACAGCATTTCTTGTGGTCGCACTGTGGAAGTTTAATGTGGTACTCGATGTGTTGAAAGCAATATGGGGGATCGTATTTCCATTTGTACTTGGCGGAGCGATCGCATTTGTGACCAACGTGCCAATGAGCTTTTTGGAAAAGAAAATTTTTGGAAGGGCAAAAAAAGAAAATAAGATAGTCGAAAAACTGGCAAGACCGATAAGCCTGTTCCTTACGATCGTATTTGCGGTTGGCGTGATTGTACTGGTGATGTTTGGTGTGATTCCGCAGCTTACGCGGACAATGGGAACCCTGATGATGAGTATCACTGACTTTATTCCGCAGATGCAAAGCTGGATCCGGGAGTTTTCCCATAATAACCAGGAAATCATGAAGCTTGTAGATCAGGTACAGTTTAATCCGGATCAGGCGATCAAGTGGGGGATAAGCCTGCTTGGAAATGGCGCAGGAAATATGATGAATACCACAATGTCAGCAGTGGGTTCCATTGTTAGTGGAGTGGCAGCCTTTTTTGTTGCATTTTCATTTGCCTGTTATGTCCTTTTTCAGAAGGAAACGCTGCAGGTGCAGATTCGAAAAGTATTTTTCGCTTTTCTTCCAAAGGAAAAAGCAGATGTTTTTTTTAAAGTCTGCTCTCTGACTTATCGGACATTTGCAAATTTTCTTGCGGGTCAGTGTCTGGAAGCCGTGATCCTTGGCGGTATGTTTGTTGTTATATTGAGCATTTTGAGGATGCCATATGCACTTTTGATCGGAATTTTAATTGCGTTTACGGCATTGATCCCGATTTTCGGAGCCTTCATCGGGTGTGCGGTGGGAAGCTTTTTGATCTTTATGGTAAATCCGAAACAGGCAGTTTTATTTATTATAGTATTTCTGGTGCTGCAGCAGATTGAGGGAAATCTGATCTATCCTCATGTTGTGGGTGAGTCTGTAGGGCTTCCATCGATCTGGGTTCTTGCAGCAGTTACGATCGGCGGAAACCTTATGGGAATTGTAGGTATGCTTGTTTTCATTCCGTTGCTTTCCGTGTTCTATACTATTTTTCGGGAATTCGTATATCTGCATCTGAAAAAAAAGCAGATCAAACAGGTGACAAAGACAGAAATAGAAGAATATACGGCGGAAGAAATTGTAAATAGTGACATATCAGAGGTGAAATGATAGAATCCCATCTTTGACAGCTGTAAGGTGATAAAACGGTTACAAACCCAGTAAATATGGGTATTGTGGCCGTTTTTCTTGTGGATCATTATTTAACCGAATCAAGCAAGTCCCAACCCCCTGCTTCTATTGCGTGAAGCAATAAGCAGTGGGTTGGGAGTGGCTTTTTTTTTTTGGGGGGGCAGACCAACCCCCCTAGACAGTTGT